>Ga0206830_1037_pt1 | contig 25949 bp, 33 predicted proteins | sample Alteio_BWOrgCont_76_FD_152884 | JGI IMG/M metagenome (GOLD analysis project Ga0206830, IMG submission 152884) | Enriched cells from forest soil in Barre Woods Harvard Forest LTER site, Petersham, Massachusetts, United States -... | ecosystem: Environmental > Terrestrial > Soil > Temperate forest >... | reverse complement strand
TTTTATGCGTCTAATTTCTTTATGTGGAATGCTTAAGCCAACTTGTGAGGCTATTTCAAGGCAGAGGTATTCATTTTCAATGATTCCTTCAAACCCTTTTATAGCTGGTTTAAGGATATGGGTGGTGGGGCAATCGTTTTGTGGCATGGCAATTTGATTGTTGATCAGGCAAACAGCTGCTTTATCTTGAACGCCAGCGAGGGATAAGCGGAGACCTTCAAAGTCCATAAACAAAGGCTTTTGTGGAAGAGCAATAATATGTTCGTAGAGTTCATCATTACTCACTATTTTCCCGGAAAGTGGAACGTGTTTGTGATCAATAATCGGTTCATCGATTTTGTGAAATGAAACGGCGCCGGCGCAATCATGGCCGATAGCTTTTAATAAGGCGAAGCTGTTATTGGGGCTAACACTATAGCGTTTGCCAATAATTTTTTTAGCAGTTTCACTTTCAGGTAAAAATCCGCCAAAAAAAGCTTCACACTGATTAGAATCAAAAATTTGCTTACCAATCGGCATGCTTATAGAAAGCGCTTGCGTGGTGTCAGCATCGTAGGAGAAAGACATTTTTCCTACAGGAGTTTGTTCCAGGATGCCTACTTGTTTTCCATGTAAACGAACGGAGAGTTGTTTTTCATTCATAATATTTACTCTGTCCCAGGAGGTTGTCTAGCCTCAACTTTAATGCCGAGCATGCTAGCGACTAAAAGAGCTTTTTCGAGTTGGCAGCTCGGTTTCCCTTTTTCCAATTCACGGACGAAACGTTCCCCAAGTCCTGATGCAGCAGCAAGCTCAGCTTGGGTGAGATCGGATTTTTTACGGGTAGTTTGTATTAATTTTCCAAAGTCTTTTGCGGTGAGTATGCGCATATAAAACGTCCCGATCGGGTTGCTTACTATTATTATAGCTGATTAAATTAATAAAACAACCCGATCGGGATGGTGGCACAGGGCTGTCCCATTAAAAACTGATGTTGCTACCATTTACCAGGCACATCGAAGAGAAACAAAGTGTATAATTTTGTAACTTTTTGAGGTGTATTATGAGCGAGCGTAAAGTTAGAACATATGATAATGATATTAGGGGGGTGTTTATGACAGATAGAAGTGAACTTATCGATATCCAGGAAGATTTAATTTGTATAAACGACGACGATAAAAGCCATCCATGGAGACGTTGCTCGAGAGGGAAGCATTTTGTTAAAGCGCACATACTGCATGGTACTAGAAAAGTACGCGAACATTGTGCGTTTAATCCTTCTCATAAAGAAGAACTTTCATACGATGAAATTCAATATATTACTCAAAAATATTTTAATGACTTACCGGGTGTGTATTTCACTCCCAATCGAACGCCTAATACAGTGTTAGCCGAACACTGATTTCAGTTTCTCTCGAACGCTCATTTCACTCACAGTCGAACAGTGATTTCACTCCTCTCGAACGGTGATTTCACTGTTGCCGAACACTCTAGCTGGCTGAATTTTGTACTATCATACCCCTCTACATAAACAAAAAGAGGGGTGCTAACTGTGAGTAAATTATCTATGCGTAAAATTAGTGAAATTCTTAGACAACGTTATGATCTCAAAATAAGCTATCGTGATATTGCTCGAAGCTTGAACATAAGCATTAGCACAGTTTCCAGTTATTTATGGTGCGCTAAAAAAGCAGGCATCCAGTGGCCATTACCAACGGGTATCACAGAAGAAGAACTACACGCCAAAATATTTTTGCCTGTGGAAAAATCTACGCAAAAACCTCTTCCGGATTGGGAGTATGTTCATAGAGAATTGCGCAAAAAAGGCATGACTCTGCATTTGCTATGGCGAGAGTACCGAGATATTCATTTAGATGGATTAGGTTATACCTGGTTTTGCCTGCTCTACAAGAAATATACAAAGGCTATTACACCAGTCATGCGTCAAACTCATAAAGGCGGCGAAAAAACATTTGTAGACTATGCTGGCATGACCGTTCCCTGGATAGATACAGCGACAGGAGAAGTTCATGAGGCACAAATTTTCGTAGGTGCTCTAGGCGCATCTCAGCTTATGTTTATTGAAGCAACAGCCACGCAGCAGATACCGGATTGGATTCAATCGCACATAAAAATGTGGGAATATTTTGACGGTGTTAGTGAAATTGTTGTACCTGATAACTTAAAGTCTGGTGTAACTAAAGCCCATCGTTATGATCCGGACGTTAATGTAAATTACCAACATCTCAGTGAACATTACGGATTTGCCATTGTCCCTGCTCGTGCGGCAGAACCAAAAGATAAAGCAAAAGCAGAAAATGCTGTTGGTATTGCTGAGCGACAAATACTTGCGCCATTACGTCACATTACTTTTACGAGTATTGGGGAAATTAATGCAGCTATTAAGCCAAGGCTGCAGGTTTTAAATAATCAATCGTTCCAGAAAATGAAAACATCGCGTCGTGAACTATTTGAATCACTCGATAAACCTGCATTAAAACCCTTACCACCAGAGCGGTATCAATATGCAGAATGGATTAATGCTAAAATTCACATCGATTATCATTTTTTATTTGATAATCATCATTATTCCGTGCCCTATCAATACATTCATCAACCTGCGCAAATTCGTGCAACAAGTAAAACAGTTGAGTGTTTTTATCAAGGAACCCGTATTGCTGCACATGCTAGGAGCCATGTACGTTATGGTTTTACAACACTTAAAGAGCATATGCCAGCAGCACATCTTGCACATGCAGAATGGTCTCCCGAGCGCATGAAACGATGGGCAATGAAAATTGGACAAAAAACATCTGAATTCATTGATAGTATGATCGCATCACGCTCTTTTCCACAACAAGCCTTTCGCGCATGTTTAGGCGTATTACGTTTAGGAGGAAAATTTGGTGAAGAGCGCCTTGAAAAGGCATGCGAGATTGCTTTATCAGTGGGCGCAACACGCTATCAACAAATTGAATCTATTTTAAAAAAACGCTTAGACACACTACCTCATTCTCATGATCAGAATGATTCTATTATTTCTGCTCATGAAAATATCCGTGGCTCAAAATATTATCAATAACAGCAGGAGAAAATATGTTAAATCATCCAACATTGAATAAACTTCGCGCCTTACGTCTCACTGGCATGGCAGATGTTTTTCAAGAGCAATTATCTAAGCCATTGCCTGATTTAGATTTTGAATCTCGATTAGGTTTGCTCATTGAGCGAGAGTGGTATTCACGAGAAAATAGACGTCTTAAGAGACGACTTACATCAGCAAAATTACAGCAAAATGCTTGCGTTGAAGACCTCGATTTTAAACATTCAAGAGGACTAAATAAAGCAACCATTCTAGAGCTGGCACACGGGCATTGGATTGCTCAGCATTTAAACTTATTAATCACAGGCCCTACTGGATGCGGTAAAACATATATTGCATGTGCTATTGCCCATAAAGCTTGTTTAATGGGCTTTACGTCTCGATATTATCGTCTTCCTCGCTTATGGAATGAGTTGAAAATTGCAAAAGCAGATGGCACCTATGCAGCCTGGCTTTCACAAATTTCAAAATTTAACATTTTAATTCTTGATGACTGGGGAATTGTTGCACCAGATAATGAACAACGCCGTGATTTATTAGAAATACTTGATGACAGGTATGAGCAACGTTCCACTATCATAACAAGTCAATTACCAATAACGCATTGGCATGAACATTTAAACGATGCCACTCTTGCAGATGCTATCTTAGACAGACTAGTGCATAACTCTATTAAGCTTGAACTGGATGGAGATTCTCTTAGGAAAAAGCAAAAAACTTTGCACAAGGAGGAGTCTTAGCAGATAATGCCGCTAACGCTAGTGTTCGGGACTTGTGAATTGAGTGTTCGAGCAGAGTGAAATGGCCGTTCGCCTTCAGACTGAAATAAGCGTTCGTTCCGACTGAAATACGCAAATACCGTTTATCACGCCGACAATGGATGGTAAGGGTATTTAATCTAGAATGGTGATAAATATGGTTGACGCATTGACCTTTTAAACTCAAAATTGACCCTGGGATATTGATGCTCACATACACTCCTTGTAATAAAGTCATCAGAACCTTTATTAAACAGGAAGTTATTGTTCATTGGTATCCCTTTTCTACCTCATAAGACCGGAGAAGAGCCAGAATGTCTTTGCTTGGCGGTGGTAAATTCTCATTTTAAATCATCTAGTTACTTATAGCCTACTTTCACCTTAAAGATTTTTTTCATATCTTAAATCATTCAACATTACTATAACGTTATTCATTGATAAATCTGCACATTAATAGTATATATTCCGCTTTCGATAAGGGAAGTTATCGATTGTTATTACTCCTAATAGGTTGATAAGTATCGTAATATAGGAACATAATAGGAAATGAAGCTGATTTTAAAAAGAAGTAATATTCTGTCTAAGTCCATGAATTACGTAATGAATAAAGTTGCTTTAGTACCGATTCAGCTCAACATTAGCCAACTACAAAATTTTATCACTAATCTCTTCGTAAACCAGGCAAAAATAGCACCGGTAACCAACATAGCTAAAAATAATAAAAATAAGAGGATAGACTCTGTAAGTGGCGGTGGAGAGTATCCTGTCGGGTGATATGCCATTATAAAACTTGAAGGAGAAAGGTCACGGTAACGTGTGTATATACCGTATTCTGCTGTAAGAACTATTACTGTGATAGCCCAGCACCCTAATTCCTTGCATGTTTCTACTGAAAATCGTTTCAGATTAATCATGATAATGTCTAGAAACCAGTTTTATTTTTGTTAATTAGTATATCCTTTGGCTCAACCCAATAAACCTTACCATTTTTAAACCCACATACCGGATTACCCGCTTGTTTATGTTTTAATAGAGCATCCATGATCCCTGATTGAATAATTTTTCGGACGCCTTCCGAATCATTCATGATTTGAGAAATCTTGTCGTTATTTTTTTGGACTTTCATTGTACAGTTCCACTAAGTTTTTCCACGTTAATGAATTTTGAACTTCTAGCGTATTATCCATTTTTGATGCAACTGGAGCAAGATTTCCTATATCTGTATTATCGTACATTTGCCAGGAATCTGCCAATGGTTCATACAGCAGAAAGAAATTTTTTAATCCTGCATTGAATCTTCGCCGGATGGTTTCTTCTGGTACAAAGTGCCCTCCCAATCTTACCCGCTCGGTGACACGAGACACTGCAAGACCTGCATTATCAAGCAATAGAAATGTAAGATGAAAAATATAGCCTTTCTTCTTTAAACCAGCTATCCAAGGTGCAAATGATCGACTAGCCAAGGTAGTTTCAAAAGCAAAGTTTTCACCTGCATCTGCTAGGTAACGCATCCGATCTAACATTGCCCTCCCTGCTTGAATGGCTGCTTTTTCAGGTGTAAATGCGCTTAACCCAGCTGCAATGGTATCAGCATTTACAAAATGACCAACCTCCAGTGCATGGTTTAATAAAGCAGGTGCTGCAGTTGTTTTTCCTGCACCATTAGGGCCCGCAATGATAATGACATGTGGCATTATTTATTCCGTAATTTTATATAACTTATCATTAGTATTTAAAGCCTGGGTGTCAATTCCTTCAGCGGGTCTTCTTATTCTCTTTATTCTCTTTCTATTTTTAGCTTTCTTAGCCAAGGTTTTATCAACCTGCTTTCGTGATTTCTCTTGTGCCACAAATTTTTTATATCCTGTTTTGAGAGCTTCCATTTCAACTTTTATTAAATCCTCTCCTTTTTTTAAAGACAGAAACAGAGATGTCATCACGCGATGATTTTGTGGTGACTTCTTCTTGTCTTTACTTGCTGCCATAACAGATTTTTTTGCTTTGATGAGTGATTTTTTAATCATAGAGGATTTCTTTTCAACTTCAGAAACAGCTTTTTTATATAACTTAGCTAATTCACTATGATCCTTTTCGATACAAGTATGCAATTGTTTTATTTTAGTTAAAAAGCCATTTTCTTGAGATTTTTTTGAAGATGTTTTTTTATTTTTCATGGTGAGTTATGCCTTATCTTTAATAGTATTAATCGCTTCTTTTAATTGCGATGCAGGTTTAAAACTAGAAACTATCGCGCTAGGAATAATAATAGCTTGTCCTGTAGCAGGATTACGTCCCTTTCTTTCAGCGCGATGCTTCGTTATAAAACTTCCAAATTCAGGTACGACTACCTTGCCATCTTGTATCATGCCTTGCTGAATAATTTGGAAAATAGCTTTAAAAGCATCCTCTGCCTGTTTTGTTGAGAGTGCTGCTTGAGTAGCAAGAGCATCAATTAAGTCTTTCTTGTTCATACGGTTATTCCTTAACATTAGATAATGCTGTACTTTAACATTTTTTTATCAACTTTACATTCATACAAATGCTCGACAAGCTTAGGATTTTTAATCAATTGTTCTTTTTCGATTTTAGATAATTTTTTGATAAATCTCTCAAGTTTCATGGCAATGGATTTCTCGCTATTCATCTGCCAACATTGTGCGATACCCACAGGTTTAAAACTACGAGTATATTTGCATTTTATGCTGCCAGTAATATGTTCCTGATACCGACGAATAATATCCGTAGTGTAGCCGGTGTAATAATTTTCATTATCGCATTTTAAAATATAGACCCAATATCGATTTTTCATTTAATTTTAAGGGTTTCCTTAATATAATAGTTAAATTTTTTATAACATTTTAATACTCTATGTTAATATTATAACTTGATTTATTAAAGGAGTACTTATGTTATTGAGGATTATCGGTCTTACAGAAAATATAACTGCAACTTTTATTTCTTTATTATTATCAATAGCCACAACTTATATTTTAAAAATTCCACCGGCTGAAAATGATCTTTTAGCTTCTTTATGGATACCTGTCTTTTCATGGGTTCCGTATACTTTATGGTTAATTACTGGCGCATTATTTTTAGCCTATATCGTTAGAAGACTGTTCTCCCGTTAAACTAATACCCACAGGTTTAAAGCTGTGGGTATATTCGTATTATTTTAAGCAAGAGGCCTTAGAGTAATAATCACTCGTCTATTTAAAGATCTACCGTTAGCAGTTGCATTGGATGCAACAGGGGATCGCTTACCCATGCCTTGTGTAAAAATGCGGTTAGAGGATATACCTTGTGAAATTAAAAAGTCACCCACACTTCGTGCGCGTTGTTCTGAAAGGTTTTGATTATAAGCATCACCACCGACATTGTCCGTATAGCCTGTGATATTAATGCTAGTTCGATTATATTTCTTAAGTACAATAGCTACAGAATTTAAAGTGGGATAAAAGCCAGAACGAACGTCTGCTTGATTAGTATTGAATGTTACATCAGATGCCATGAGAAGCTGGATGCTATCTCCTGTATTTTGCACTTGCACGCCAGTACCGACTAATCGCTGTCTGAGTTCTGCATTTTCATCGTCAAAAGTATGTCCTATGACACCACCTGTTAAAGCACCCAAAGCGCCTCCAATAGCAGCTCCGCGCCCACCACCAACTAAAGCGCCAACGACAGCGCCAGAGGCAGCACCAACACCCGTGCCAATAGTTGTATCACTGACTTGCTGTTGTCCTGTATAAGGATTAATAGAAGAGCAACCACTGAGTAGTAACATGCCTATTCCTAAAATACGGGGATACGCTCTTTTATGATCAAACGTTTTCATAGATTTCCTCATTTATAAATTATTAAGTTATTTTAAAGAATAAAGTTTACCAGATGTAGCTATCATTTCTACTCCTTCCTCACATTTTTTTATAGATTTTTGGTCTAATTTTTCTCGCAATTTACTATTAACTAACAGGGCATTACTGTACTTAGTTCCTAGCATTCTATTCTCTTGCATTAAACGTTGATTTTCTAATTCTAAAGCAGAATTTTTTTTCTTTATTTGAACATAGGTGTCTGATATAGAGCTATCATTCTGATCTTTAGAATCTAACAGATTTTGATTTTCATTATCCTCACATTTTTTAGGTTTATAGGCATCTACCGTCCCATTTTCACAAGCATTAAATAAATCAGTATTATGAATAAAAAGCTGATCATGTATTTGATTTCTCATCCAACTAGAAGTGCCTACTGGAATAACCCAAAATAATAGAAATCCTGTTTTAATCGTTTTTAGATAGCGATAGATCTCTAAGAATAGTTGATCTTCTGATCTGTTCTCAGCTACACTTTTATTTATCATCTGATCTAGTGCTTGAATATCACACTTCCGTCGTTTGGGTATATACGCACTATTTTTTATATACTCTAAGTTATATTGATTATTTCCTTTATAACGTTTCTTGCCTTCCTTTTTGGTAACGTATAGAACAATGGCTTTTTGAACTTTTTCTATTAATTCTTTTTTCATCAGATGATTCTCCTAATAATCCAAATTGTTGGTATCCACTTAACGATAAGTGAGGCTCTCTTTTTTCAAATAACGCTCGAGCTTTTCTTATAATTCCAATCTCTATTTCCTCCCTTTGTTTAGTATTTGGTTCAGTTTTGATTGCATCTATGATACTCATCGCTAATTGCATGGGTAATTCAATTTCAGATTCTAATTCAATAAAATCTTTCACAAGATCACAAGATTCAATAAATTCATGAGCAAGATGAGGTGATAGCATATCTTTATAGTATAAAAGGTCTTTTAGCATGTTCAATGCATCCTCTTTTTTTGTAAAAGTGAGAGAATTATCCTTAATTTTATCTAGCCACTGATTTGCAATCTCTTCTGCTTTATGGAGTGTTTTTTCTTTCTCTTTACTTTGAGATAATTCATTATTGATATGTGCTAAAGTAACATTCATTTCCATTCGTGTCGCATCACTTTTTACTGAACTTAAAGCTAATCTATCAGCCTTGTTAAGATTATTTAAATTTTGAGCAACCATTCGATGAGCCACTTCAATAAATTGGTGTACATCTCTGAAAACGATATCCAGTTCTTTAAGTAAACCCATCGCAAATCTATGTTCACTTCTATAAAAAGGCCATCCCATGGTAATAGGAAAAATACCCCACTTAAAACGCCATGCGGGTCGTTCATTTTCTGTTTTTTTGCGTAGGTTATTAATTTCATCATATAATTCATCTGCTGATTTGTTAACCACTTCCATGGAGTAAGGGTTTTGACATTGTTTTAATAAATCTTTGTATTTCTCATGAAGAGTGGTGTTAGTCTTAAGTTTAGGTGATTTTTTATTAAGATATTCCATATAGTATTTAAATTTTCTACTTTCTATTTCTTGATCAGATTTCTCATTACTTTCTTTTTCTAAAAAAGCATATTTTTCGTATAAATCTGGATGGAATTTTTGCAAATAATACGATATATCTCGGTAGAATTTAGACTTTTGCTGGCCTATTAGTTTTTTGGCATTCGTTGGGAATCTATCCATTTGATTGCGGATAGCTTTTATGGTGCTTTGAAGAGCAGCACAATATTTTTCAATCGCTAATTTTTCAGTATCTACTTTGTTAAAATTAGGATTAGCTTCTTTATGCGGATCAACTTTCCTTTTAGAGTTATCTGCTTGCCTATCTTGATTATGCCTTTGATAAAAAGCATCAAATATTCTTTTTAATTCATCAAGCTCCCTTTCTAATGAAAGTAATAAGAGTTCTACTGATTTTTTACCTTTTTCACTTCCATACGCCCATAGATCTCCTATTTTACCGGATAAATCGTATGTATCACCCACTAAAGTTTTTAATTGTGAATTTCTCAAAACATAAACAGAAAAATTTTGAAATATTTTCAATTCTTGATCGATATCTTTCTTTTTAACCCACTTTGGCATATCACTTTTTCTATCTTTTATATTGAATGCTTTGGGTTTATATTCTTCAGTGAAATAAATAAACTCATTGGGGCGCTCTATTTCTTCATCTGCCAAACCGAATGATTTTACGCCTGCTAGTATAATCATTTCATATAACATACGCCCTGTATGAGTTTCCCTTACCTTTGGATAAATAAGACGAGCAGCTTTAGTATTAAGTTGATCTCTAGAAACAAATTCACTGATCTCCAATGGTTCATCTGTCACATCTGTGTTCCTGGCATAGTACAGAACATTTGCACAAGATTGCAGTAAAACGGCTATATTACGTTTACAAACGTCAAGTTCATCTCTAGCACAACGCAGAAGAGACTCTTGTTCTGCTAGTTTTAAACAGGACTTCAGCTGTTTCTGGATACTTTCAATGAGGTCAGACTTATTCTTTTTACGATTCACACTCCCAAAACGAAATAAGACCTCATGTTTTTTAAACTGCTCGATGTAATTTAATCGTTGTTGAATTTTTTTGATGGAAATCTCATCGCAGCCTAAGGTAGGAAGTTCATTTAATGCGAAGTTAATCCATTCTGCTATAAAAAGCTCTAAAATGTCTCCTGGAGATCCTTTCCCTATCCACCTTTTTTTACGTGAATTTAAATAAGTAATAGCATATTCTGTGATTAAAGTACTTTGACAATAATAATTTCCAACCAGATGTCTTCCTCTCCTTAATTGCTTTAAATAGGTCGGCCAATCTTCATATTTCGCTGCGTTCTGTGGACGATTTTTATCGTCTAATTTCCATTCAAGAGGAGAGTCATCTACTTCCAATGAAGCTTTGTATAGATTTTTAAGAAGCTCTAATTTCCTCATATCTTTTTTGGAATAAGCATTCCCTACAAATTTATCATAAACAGCTACAGCAAATTCAACTGCAGCGGCTACATTGCCCAAAGACCCAGAAACACCTTTCATTTCACTTCCACTTAACATGTTACTCTCCCTTTAAAGCATCAAAATAAATTTCAGATACATACATAAACCTATTTTCACTAGGACAACGTTTAAGTTGAATGACAATGTTGATAATAGATTTAATATAGTCTCTAATTTTCTCATCGCTCGATGTAGAGCCTGCTTGTTGCATCATAAAAACAAGTTGAGTGAATGCACCTTCAGGTGTATCAGCATGTACTGTGCTTAAACTACCAGGATGGCCACTATTGGCAGCTCTCAGATAAGGCCAAACTTCTGCACCTCGTAATTCTGAAAGAAAAATTCTATCCGGCCTAAGACGCAAACATGCTTTGAAGATTTTTAAAGCAGTCATTTTTTCATCATCTTCATTAAACAAAAGGTGAATTGAATTAGGATGATCAGAAGTCACTTCGCGCGTATCTTCAACGGTAATTAATCGTTCTTTCTTCGGTATTTGCTTCAAACAGGCATTGAGAAAAGTCGTTTTTCCTGTCCCTGTACCGCCACTGATAAGGATATTTTTTTTGCTCAAAATAGCTAAGTTTATAAACCCGAGAGTATCTTTTTTTTGATAAAAATCAATCAACTTATGATCAACACTAGATAAAGGATTCCTATCTCCTATCAATTCATCAAAAGCACCTAAATCAACATAATGATCGAGCGACATATTGCGCATTTGATGTCTTCGAATAGAGCAAATTAAATTATGACTCTCACAAGCGGGATTCATTAAAAACTGAATTCTTTCTCCAGTTGGTAGAGATCCTGATAGTAGTGGTGCTGGAAAATCTTTATTATTAAACTCTGCAACAAGAGAAGCAAATGTTTCTAAAAATCCATAAGAAAGCTCGCTAACCGTGTAACGTGTAAATTGACTATTTTTTTCAACATAGATTTCTTTTGGTTGATTAATACAAATTTCTGTTACCCCATCTGTTTGAATAAATGGCATCAAAGGTGATAAATATCGTTCTAATGCTCTTATGGACATTATGATGCTCTCATCACATTTTGAAAATTCAAATCATGTGCCACAAAAACAATGATTGCTTTACCTTGATAAGATTTAAGCGTTGGTGCGATATTGCTTTCTTGCTGTAAACTCTGATTGGCAGATTGAGCAAAGCTATTCGCCATTGCTGAGCGATAAGCAGATGAAGAATTATATTCATCTGAGCCTGAAACACCGACATTGGCAGCTCCAGCACCAATGATAGCTAATAAGGAAGCGGTGCCAAAACGTTCCCAAAAATGCCGGTCAATTTCATCTGGTCCCATACCAGCTATACCTAAAGTATCTACTCCTGGTGAACCTAAATTAAGAGAAATACCAGCTGGTGTAATTAATCTTGTCCATACAATGAAAATACGTGATTGGCCTTGTAACATTCCGCTCTTATATTGGCCTATTAAACGCGTCCCACGAGGAATAAGAACCCGTGATCCATCTTCTGAGTAGCAGGGTTCATTCACAATAGCTCTTAAATAACCAGGCAAGTCTGAATTAGAGGCAGACTCCAAGACTGCATGAATAAGACTACCTTCAGCAATAATGGCGTTAAGTGGTGCGATGGTAGTAGCCGTCATTGTATCTGAATGTTGCGCAGAAATTTGATTCATAAATTGTGTATTAGGATCACTTGAAGTCACACCTGTAGTAGAATTTGCTGTTGTTGTTTTATTATCCTGATTATTACTAACCACCATCAGTGGCGCAGAAAGCCGTTCTTGGAGTTCTTTTTGCTTTTGCAGAATAAAAGCAATTTGTTTTTCAGATACTTCCTCACTTTGTTTTTTATCTTTTTGATCTTCGCTAACAGATTCTTTCAAAATAGGTTTCTCATTTGCACTATATTTTGGGACAGTGTAGTTTTCATCCACCGGTTGCACATTGTTTTTGATGGATTTTGTATGAAAATACATACTCAGAACAATAATGAGAAATACTGCTAAAATAACCAATACAAGTGGATTTTTCTTATTTTTATTTTGTGCTACCTCGGGCAATCCATTTTTCATACTTTCATCCCTATAGCAGAATCGTTATATACACTGGTTACATATGCGCCATCTCGTAAAGTAAATTGTTTAGCAACAGAGTTGATAACCATATATTCACCTTGCATGTGAAAATTTACTAAAGTTTCATTTCTTTCTTTATCCACGATAAAAACAGAAGGCAGATGGCTCATGCCATCATTTTTAAATTTTAAATACGTAAATTGACCATTATCAAAAGCCTCTTTTGGCGCTAAAAATTTATCGCCAGTAAAACTATATTTCCAATTGAGTTTTTTCGGATCAAAAGTAGCTACTGCATTAGTATTACCTGCTGGGTCAAATCCTCCTTCTTGGTACACAAATTGCAATTTATATGTAGGAGAAACATCTGGGTTCAGTGAATCTAATTGAAAACTATAGCTATTTACATTAGTTAAAACAGTCATATTCGTTTTTGAAGATACGACTGGTTTAATAAATAAATTATTACTCACTGGCACTGCTTGCCAGGCCATACTATCTCCTATTGAAACACTTTGAACCGTTTCATTAGCAGCAAAAGTTATTTGTGTTTGATAACCATATCTACCTTTCAGTACGACGACATTATTCGGATCATACATCACCCTTTTTACGCGTGTATCGGCGACCACATGACGAGGCACACTTTCAGCCTGTGCAGTGGATAAAATCAACATAGAAAAGATGCATGATGCAAATAATAGTGTTTTTTTCATAATGTTCCTTATATATTATTATCTAAATTCACTTGGCTCACTTGGTAGTAATTCACTTTAAATCCTAAAGGATCGCGATCTAGCATTTTCTGGCTTGTCTCTGCCTGTGTATATTGCCATTTAATAATCGCTTCTTTATGAGATACCTGTTCTGTAGAAGAAGAATGATCATGCAATATTTTTTCAAATTTAACGTCAACGGTATTATCATTCAGCCGATTAATAGAAAGAACACGAGTGGTAACAAATTTCTCTTTTCCATATTTTCTGTAGGGTGAATTTGAGTTATCACTTTTTACCTCATCTTCGTATTGCTTTCTGACATTTTCAGCAGATTGTGCCCATACCATTTGGTAGGGTTGCTCGATATTATCGGAATCGTAACTCTCGGCATTAATAACATAATGAATCAATAAATATCGTGTTAATTCCCAATTAGATGCAAAGGAACTGGGTTCTAACATACCTATTTTGGTTATCTCGCCAGTAGCATTATCAAAAGCATAGAGATAAGGAACTTTTTCTTTTAAAGGAAATAAAGATAAATTAGTGGCTATAGATAATCCTAATAAAATAGTCATTATAATGAGAGAAAACAGTGCTCTCCTTAACCATAAAGTATGGCTTTGATGGTTATCATAAGCCCAATCAGAAGAGGCTTTGTAAAAATTATCCTTCATTACGGGCACCTCTTAATAGTCGATTTTTGACTTTATACATTCCGTTTTTAGAAAAATGCGCTGCTTTGCGGCCTGCTGCATGTATTCCTGATTTTTCAAGACTAGATTGAGCGAGATCAACACCTTTAGATAAACCTGCCAATGTAATTCCACCACCTAAGGAGCTACATATAGATAGTACTTGTGACAAAATAAGAGCGGTTGCTAAACTCAACCCTAAGAAAGGAGCAATACCACTGAATTGATTAGCTTGTGGCGTAAGTTCTACCTGCGGTAGTGTTACTTTAACTACTGATAACAGTAGAACCAAAATAGCCGATGTCACAATGGGAATTAAAGCTGTTGTAATAAGCTTATTTATCCATGATGTAAACATCCCTCGTGTTGGCTCAAATAAAATACCCAGTATAAAAATGGGTCCTAAAGCGAGCCCTACTGCCATAACCATTTTTGAATAGATAAACAAGAGTAAAGCCACAACACACATGGCTGTTCCTATTAAAAAAACCAATACACCATAAAACAAAAAACATAGCCCATCTTTACTTAACCCGCCAAGACCAAAAAATGCTTTCGTTGCATTCGTAACTGCAGCATAAATACCATCCAAAGCCTGATATATGTTTGAACCCGGATGCATTTGACCAGAAGAATCCACCAGTATTTTTGCAATATTTCCAGGTTCATTCGTGAAAACGTTATATATAAAGATATTATATAAATCCCAACGCATAATTAAGGCATAAACACATAACATGACAATCAGTTGTCGCATAATCGTACTCAAATCAGCAGTATTTGTATGCGACACAAATTGATATCCTTGAAAGATGACATACAAAGTAAATAAGAGCGTAATGGTCTCAGTATTAGCTTGGATTAAATTGTGATAGGTCATTTTGACGAATGTGCCTATCACAGCATCTACCGTCCCTAGAGTGTCAGTTAAAAATGAGCTGGATGTTATCATTATATTGGATTCACTTTTTTCCAAAATGCTGAGTCGCGAAAGTTTTCTATAGTGGTTGTCGATGGAATACCGCCTGTATTAAACAAGCCTTTATAATAATTTTCTGTCCATTTATCACATTTCGCTTTCATAGAATTCTCTCCATGTCCGCTATAAAATTTGGCACATTCACTAATAGGAAAATCAGATCCATCTAGAAAAAATTTTGCTTTCATCGAGCTAATCATATCTTCATTGATTAAAGGATTTTTATGGTAAAAAACCCATGCTCCAACTATTGCAATGCCTACAAGCGTGATAGAAATTACTACTACTGCCTTTTTCATTTTACTTCTCCTTACCATTGGTTAATTTTCGTTTTTGATCCACAAAATGTGGCGTATTGGTCACAAGGGGCTTTATATGGCGGGCTAGCACAGCCACTCAACATTATCCCTGCAAACAAAATCAATATGAATTTCATCATTTTTTCCTTAGTTCTTTAAAAAATGGGCATTAATAAGTGCTGCATTCATTTCTGCCTGAGAAGTTAAAGCTTGCTGTTGGTTAGCAAGAGCTAGCTCACGAAGCATGGATAATTGAATTAAATTTCCTTCCACCTGAATGCGATTTGATAAATCCATTGCTGCTTTTACATCCTGTGTTTTTTCAATTTGCTTTTGCAGCATTTGTTGATGGGCAATTTGTTCTTGTACTCTGTCAAAATCTAACTGACTTGCTGCACGTGTCGCTACAATCGTTTCAGATTGAGCTCTGTAATAATCTCTTGTTCGTGGATCGGTAATCACTTGATTGATGGCATTGATGTCTGCAGGAAATTGATGAGCAATCTCTCTCATTTTCTGCCCCAAAGCGCTAGAATCACCGCCGCTTTCAGCCATGCGTATTATGCTAGACCAGTTTTCTCCTCCACGACCATAAGATTGATAATCTCTGAGCTCATAAGTACCCATGCCTGAATTTCCAGTCATATGTTCATTTAAATCTTTCATCAGACGCTCAATGCTATATTGCTGATGAAGCATATCTGTTTGAATGCCTTGAGACTTGAGTAATACATGGAAAATATCTATGAGCCAGTCTGCATAACTTGCAGTACTCAATGCCATAGAAACAATAAAAAACAATAATAATGTACGTTTCATTCACTCACCTTTTTTCTTCGTGCATGAAATAAAGGCAGCCACACTTTAGGGTCATCTCCCACCTCGATGCGTATTTCATCTAATAATTGCAGTGTATTTTCACGTGCAGATATCACTGCAATTTCATCTTCCAAACCACTTAAATTGGCACGAATGACAACGGATTGTTTATTGGTACTTCTACCGTGATTCAATAAAAAGAAATGCTGGTCATCTGGCAGAGTTTTAATCAAATGATATTCATGTTCGGTTAAGCCAAAATCTTCACTATATGTTTTTCTATCTGCGGTAGGATTAGGAAAGAAAATTTTGCAAAAAGCGGATTCATTGGTAGATTTACTGACGGAGGAGTCTACCGTATCATGAATTACCTGCGATGCCAACCCAAAAATATTATCTTTCTTGCGAGGCGTTCTTGACCAATCATTAATCATTTCTTTGAAATAATCATCTGCTAATGCTTTCCATCCCTCATCACAAAAAAGTATGCCTCTGTGTCCTTTTATTGCATGCTCCACACGATGTGTTAAATACATTAAGGCTGGTGTTTTACAATATGGATCTGCCAAAATATGGCCTAAATCAAAACCCAGTACATTAGGGTCCAAGTTAAGATTATCCACTGCATTATCAAACAGCCAGGCATGTGTGCCATGACTATGCCAAAGATCAAAGCGTGCACGTAAAGATTGCTTTTTCTTGGCGCCAAAAAAGGCGGCAAGATGACAAAGTTGACGCTCTTCTTTTTTAAAATGATACAGGCCAGAAATAGCATGTTCGATAATTTCAATATCACTTTCTGTTAATAACTCACCTGTAACCGACAACATTTTTTTAAAAAGAAAAGATAAGAATTTTCTATTCTCTGGCGTATCCTCTAATTGACAGGGATTAAATCCTGTTGGAATACCGGGTTTAATGATTTCATATACACCGCCCATCGCTCTGACCATAATTTCAAGGCCGCGATCTTTATCAAAAATCACTCTTTTGCCGCCAAATTTCATGCTTTGAAGAATAAGAAATCCAATGACAACTGTTTTTCCACTTCCCATCGCACCGAAGACGAGAAAATTGCCTACATCTTTATAGTGAAAATTAAAATAGTAAGGACTACCAGATACTGTCTCAAAAATAGTAACCGCGGGTCCCCAGTGATTGTTTTTCGCTTTTCCCACCGCATAATTATGAAGACTCGCAAAAGAGGCCATATTTTTAGTTGAGATGGGTGCAGAACGCGCAATATAACGAAAATTTCCAGGCAACTGCGCCCAGAAAGCGCATTCACTGCCAATGTCTTCACGCACACAGGCAATATCCAAATCTGAAAAGCAAGAAATAATGGTGCTAATATGTTTATTTAATTCTTCTTGTGTGTCGGCATAACAAACTAAAGAAAAATGATGTATCCCATACCCTACTTCACCACTCGCTGTATCTTCAAAAGCATCGTCAATTTGATTAGTTTGACGAATAGATTCTTCTTTTGATTGTCCCATATCTTTTTGTTGATCACGCATCTTAGTTTTTGCTGTGTTTCTATCATAAAATCTAAACGATTGGGTAATCACATATTCTATTTTTAATATACTTAATTCATTTAAAATGCCTTGATACGTAGCAGATGCATAATCTTTGAGTGACAACATAGCAGCAAACTTATTTGAACTATCTGGAGAGCGCAGCTCAAGCGTGCCTGATCTTCTGTTAAAAAAAGGCCGTTTTCTTGGCAAAGAAATCGAAGCATCACTAATAGCCAGTGGAACGGTATATTGATAAAAGTGAATGAGTTGGCTTAAAAATTCAAGAGGTTCAGAAAAATGGACGCCATTTTTTTCATAGGTGGATAAAAGTTTACATTTATATTCAGAAAAAATGCTTAATAATTTACTGGTGACTACATTAAGCTCTTTATGGTGTTTGATGAGATATTCTTGCTTTGAATATTTATCGAAAGCATGATTTAACTGTTTTAAAAAACCAAACCCCTTGTTGATCAATCCTTCTGGCTGCTTGGTGATAACTGCCATATAAAGGTCATTATGATACATTTCCATCTGCATTATTTTTTGTTTATATTTATCATTGACCTTTTTAGCAAATCCCTCTTCAAATTCACCATCAGGATAATCAGTGACTTTTCTTCTTATCTCCCAAAAATAAAGCGCAAACTCAGAGGTAAGGCTTTTTAAGAAGTTATTTCGACGATTTTTATAAGTATCCAGAATAGATTCATCTAGTGTGAAAAAATCGATTCCATCCAGTTTAATAATCTTGATTAATTTTCCACTTTTATCTAATAAAGTACTATCATCATAGTGCGATAAGATATTAATGTGCTTAGAAAATTTTTCCTCGCCTTTCATCACTCGATCTCTTATTTTTAGCATGTTGTTACCATGGCTCATAACTATTGGTTCTTCCCCAAAAACTGCTATTTAATACTGGCGGTGTTTTAGTAAATGACTTCCACCAAATATAATAAAACTGGGGTTCTTTTATAGAGTATTTTGCCATCATCAAATGAAGACCCATAAAAAGAGGAATACCCCAAAAAGTATGCGCATCGATACAAACTAAGGTAGATAACATGAGATTAGCGAAAAACATCTTCATATTAACTCCCATAAACATAGGCGGCCTTGTCAGTCCAACTGCCAAATGATCCATTTCTACAACGTAGTCTTTACTATGCATCCTTAATATCCTTAGAAATTATGCACTAATCTTTGAATACCACTCACGATACCGCCAGCACCAAAAATAATAGATATTCCCATAATGGTGTAACCCAACACGGACCATTTTAAAAAATGCCCTAAGCACAATAGACCCACAATCATTACTGAGATAGTTGCAATCGTAATACCGGTTGCTCCATACATGGCATTTGTAATGTATTTCAACCCATCGCTTACAGGTGTTTCTCCATTAGCAAAAGTCAGAGAAGGAATCAAAAAAATGCAACAATAAAATAATTTATTTGAAATTTTCACCATGCTATTTATCTCCTTTTTTAAGTGTTTTATTTTTAATTCTTAAATAAATTTCTTCACGATGAACGGGTACTTTCTGTGGCGCTGAAAATCCAATCTTTGCCTGTTTATTTTCCATACCTAAGTAGGTAACCTCAATATCATCGCCTACCATCACTTTTTCATTTATTTTTCTATTTAGTACTAACATCCTATTCTCCTATTGCACTTGATTGTTGTCGGTACGATTCCCAATTAAACGCAAGCGTAATGCCTTTCTCTAAAAGACGATCAACACTCGGTTTTCCTAATCTCTCAGTCAGATCTTCTTTATTTCGGTTGCTAATTAATACGGTACAAAGTTGCTCTTGATAACGAGCATCAATCACTGCAAATAATAATAGACGCTCCCACTCTGCTAGAGTGCCACCTTTCCCAGAACCTTCTGTGGATTCATCAATAATTAAAAATTGAATGCGTTTATAAAAATCTAACAAGATTTGAAAAGAAGCGTGAGATTCAAATTTTTTCTCTTGAAGTAATTTGAGAAAATGCAAAGAAGGTTCATAGGACACTGTAAAACTTGCTTTAGCCAACGCTTGATACATGGCGAGTGACAGCATGGTTTTTCCTGCTCCAGGATTTCCTACAAAAATGAGACTCGTGCCCTCTTTTATGCGTGCTTGAAAGGTAGAAACATAACGTTCTAACGTCGTTTTAATACGTTTCTGATCTGCATTTTTTGCATGAAAATGCGTGAATTCTTTACCCCGAAACCGTAAAGGCACTTTTTGTAAAAACTGTGCAATTTTATCTGCACGACGATTTTCCTCTTCTTGCTTTACAGCTTCTTCTCTTAATTTTTCGAAATCTTCCAATGTGAACTGCTTACGTGCTTCCATTTCACTCTCCTTTTATATCTTCCTCATACTCTTCGATAATGTCTGACAACCATTCCATGCCATTGGTAAAATCAGATTCATAAACAGGATTTGAACGTGTATTAGGAGGCTTTTGTGGAGGAACAACAAAGAGTTTTTTCTTCTCAGCTTTGGATAAGAAATCGCCAACCGTTTTAGCAAGATATCGCACACCAAAACCATTCCCACGCCCACGTGTTGCTTGCTCAGCAAGGTCATAAGCCATCTCAAAATGGGCGGGAGTCGCACCGGCAGCTAAGAGTTTCTCAATTAATTCTGCAGTATCTGGATACTGAAATCGTTCCTCAGGAAACCCTTTCGCTGTTAAAGCGCTGATAACCGGTTGAATGTCTGCTCTATCATCAAAAAAATCTTCACGCGCTTTGATTGATTTGTTTTTGTTTGTAGTGTTGTTTGTAGTATATGTTATTGCTTGGCCCATTTTAATCGTTGGTTGGCCCTTTTCGGCCGACCGTCGTCCCTTTTCGGTTGATCGATTGGCCTCTTTAGGCGTATCGATATAATCAATGACTTGTGTATCTTCTTGAGATTTTTTACTCATTCCATAGTTTTCCGCTATCCATCGATTACATACATCTGGATAAAATTTGAAATATTTTGTTTTATCGAAGTGATACCGTGGATTAGGATTTTTATGAACCGTAATCACTTGCAAAGATATCAATGCATCGATAGCATCATTAACGGTATTTTTGCCATAAAATCCCATACATCCTTCGATTAATTCTTCCATACTGAAAAAAAGATAGGCATTTTCATTATTAGGCCGGCCATCTCCATGCATCTCAGCGATATCGTTCGACTTACGGTAGTAATGGTCGTTTTTGATTTTCCAATCATGCCAGCCAGAGAAGAATGACAGTAATAGTGCAGCGCAATGGCTACCTTGGCAGAACTTGATTTGCCACTCGTGAATTTGGAGATAACGATTATTGGCGGGGTGGGCAATGCAGGAGGAATAGCTCATAGCCTCACCTGCATATTTGATTGTCCGTGGTTAATTCTATTTACCTGTTCCATACTGCTCCTTTTCCTTAGTTACAAAACAAAGGGCAGTGACATTCCACGTACAATCATGTAATTTATCGTACGGGAAATCGCATACAGTGATCTGCCCAGCGTCAGAGCTAGCTAAGTTAGCGCTTAGCTAGCTCATTAATCAGTTTATTCTTTGTTCAATAGCGAACCATTTACCACTAACATATCGGCATTTTAGCCTTTAAATTTTATAAAGATATCCGTAAAAATCACGGATACGGACACATATTTATAAACATACTTGTTAACTTATTTAATAACATAGTTATATATTAATTGCAAATAGTTTTAGTTTTATTCGTTCCTTGATTATATAATTGTTAAAATAGAAACAAAAAATTGATTTCATTTGAGAAAATATATGAAAATGGCTTGTCTTACCCCTATAGAGATAAGAATTTTATTAAAATGTAGTGAATCTCCTTTAGCGAAAAAGGAAATATCACAGCTTTATAGAACTTATACACATGAAGACCGTACTCTGGCTATAAATAACTTAATTGAAAATAATTTTATTCTATCGAAATATATGCCAAAACCCGGTAGTAAAAAAATACCAATATATTATTGGATAACAGATATTGGCAAAAAATGGGTCTCCGAATATATTAAGAACTTCCCCAGTAAAGAGCTAGTAAAATTATAAGACCATTTAAATGTGATCATAATTTTTACCCTTCTAAGTAAATTTCACTTATGTGTTTAATTTTATTATGGTGTAGTATGGCAATCAAATAAAACAGGAGAAATAATATGATGACAAATTCAACTGGTCTTAGATGGTTTCAAGGGAAAAAATACATGTCATATATTCGAGGAGGAGATTACACTCATCCCGGAGAAGAAAAAGCAATCGCAGAAGTACTCTCGCCATTCCCCAAGGATAGCCAACGATTAATTCTAGATGTCGCATGTGGGTTAGGCGGAACTGCCAACTTTATACAAAAAAATGGGTGGGGGAAAGTCATTGGCTTTGATATTGAACCCGCCTCAATCGAATATGCAAAAAGAACCTATCCTGAAATAGAATTTCATGTATCTGATGTTGTGGATATAGCAAATATTTTTCCTAATAAAAAATTTGACATGATCTGTATTTTTAGCTCTTTTTTAGTTTTTAATGACCAAAAAACAGCCTTAGAAAAATTAAATGCTATTGCAAAAGAAGATGCTCAACTTGTTATATTTGATTACATTGATCTCATGCCAATAAATACGAACCCTTTAATCAAAAAAGAACCAAAGAATGCGGCTTTCCTCCCATTGCGCCTAGATGATATCAATACAATGCTTGAAGAGACCGGATGGAAATCTGCTCAGTTAAAAAGAATGGATAATAAATTTGAGGGGTGGTACTCAGATCTTCTAGAACGGATAAAAAATATTAAAAATGAATTCATTAAAATGCATGGTGAGATGGAATATAATAAAGTTCTAAATCGTTATACCTCTTTTTATGAAGCATTCGCATTTCGCACTTTAGGTGGATGTGCTTTATATGCGCAAAATGCATTTAATTTAGAGCCTCAAAATCAACCTATTCGTTGCCGATTATAGACGGGGTATTAAGCTGAAAATAAAAAATGGGCAGTGCTATTAAACAAATAATAATGATATAAACAGCAGGTATGGATAAAAAAGAAGTTTTTTTAATTAAAAAACTGCAGATTAATGGCGCTGTTCCTCCAAATAATGAAGTTGAAATATTATAAGAAATACCTAGGCCGCTTAACCTAAGTTGCACGGGAAAACGCTTAGCCATTGACGCTGAGAGTATGCCTTCGATGCTACTCAGACAAATAGCAAAAATTACTTGAACTAATAGCACAATCCATAAGTTATCTACTCTCAATAAGAGAAATAAAGGATATACCAGCAAAAAAATAGAGAGTGTACTAGCGATTATTGCAAACTTTTCACCTATCTTATCTGCTACTAAACCAGAAAGAGGAGTAAATACAATCAACACAGCCAGTGCTAAACTATTAATTAACAGTGTGCTAGCAGCGGGCTTAAGAAGAAAAATTTGCAAATAAGATGGCATCCAGACGAAGAGCAAATAGAAATTAATTGAAACAAACATATTCATTAATCCAACGTGGATAATGCTTTTAAAAGACTTTTTTAAAACAATACGTACAGGAGATCTTTTTATATCAATTTTTTCCTTTATTTCTTGAAATTGCCCTGACTCAACTATATTTTTTCTTATCCAAAAAGCAAATATCACCGATATCATGCCAAGTTCAAATGAGAGTCGCCATCCCCACCTTTCTAAGGCATCTATTGTCATGAAATGGTACATCACACTTGCTACTATTGATCCTAGTAATACCCCAGACATTGAACTGCATGTGACCAAACTGCAAAAAAAATATTTGCGCTTTTGCGGCGCTGTTTCATACAGATAAGTTGTGGAACTTACTAATTCACCACCAGCCGCTATACCTTGGAATATTCTTAAAATTAATAAAATAATAGGGGCAGCCAAACCTATTCTGGCATATGTTGGAATAAAACCGATCAACATGGTTGATATTCCCATCATCAAAATTGAAATTTTTAGCGCAGCTTTCCTACCAGAAATATCTCCTATATGACCAAAAATAATGCCACCTAATGGCCTTGCTAAAAAATCCAAGTGCAAAAATTAAAAATGTTTTAATGGTGGATACTGTAATATTTTCCGAAGGAAAAAACGATTGGGCAATGATAGTAGAAAAGTACGCATAAATTGAAAAATCATACCACTCTAAAATATTTCCGATTACACCAGCTACAACCGTTTTTTTATAAGTCAAAGCCATCAAAGGAGAATCCATCCGATGTTATTATTATTTTTTCTATAGTTTTTTGTAAATTTCCACACTTTATTTTAGATTTTATATTTTCTATATGACACTCTACTGTCCTTTGAGATATGTTCAATGCGTTTGCAACATTTTTCATCGTATGAAATTGTATGATTGACACAAGACAGTCTATTTCTCTTATTGTTAATGGCTGAGTGAACCAGTCTTTCAACCCTATGTATTCCATAAATCTGATACTAACTATGGGGTTACTTTTATAAAAATTTTTATAAATTTTCCATAGAGTCTGCGTTTTTATGCTTTTTGTAAAATCAACACCGAGCGTCAATATACTCGTTATAGTTCCTTCAAAACTAAAAATAGGACTCTTCATAAGTTTGCGAACACTGACATAACCAGGACCAGTTAAAAGAATTATATTATTCATTACCAATGGTTTCCCACTTTCTATAACGTGAGCGTCAGTTTTATATACTTGTTTTGCAAAATCAGTTGGCCATTTATTTTCCATAATTTGTTCTAATTCGAAAACTGTTTGCCCTAGCAACTCTTTTTCTGATTTAAAATTATAAGTGTCTAAATCATTTGAATTTGAAGATAAATATTTAAAGCTTTTTATATCTTTTAGATGGGCAGTTCCCGGAAATGAATAAATAAAATCATTGATGGAATCACCAAAAGAAGTATTTTTTACTTCTAAAAATTTTGGCATTCATATTATCCTTTTAAAAAATGACACTTTAATCAAAAAATGATTAATCCTTTTTTTCAGTTGCCTTTTTTAAAAAATTATTCTAACTGATTTTTTATGGGATTGGTCTTTTTATAGACATAAGCTCCATATACCAGCGGCGACGTATCATTTCAAATTTTTATACTATTGTCGAGCTCATTATATATAAAGGTCTCGACTCGGTCCTACATCTCAGGAACTTGGTTTCGATCTTGTCTGACAAGTTGGTGCATTTATGAAGGATGGTCTAATTCGAAACCAGAATCCAAAAATGTTCATTGAAGAGTACTATCGAAGAGAATTCACGCGCATGGCCGTCGTAATATTAATGTTCACTTGCCTTATTGTCTGTTATATGCGACAATTTGACTTATGGGAAACAAAAATAAAAATTTACGTAATTATATAACTCTATCTGGAAAAAATCCATTTTCAGAATGGTTATCTAAATTAGATCCTAGCACTCGTGTTAGAGTAAGACGACGCTTAGATCGTGTTGAATTGGGTAATTTTGGAGATCATGAACCTGTTGGCGAAGGAGTTTATGAGTTAAGGCTGTTTTTTGGGCCAGGATATAGAATTTATTATGCTGAGTACGATGACACCATAGTCATTTTATTCTGTGCGGGTCATAAAGGTACGCAAGTTAAAGATATTAAATTAGCCAAGTCATATTGGCGAGAATTAAAGGAGCGCAGCGATGAGTAAATCTAAAATTTTAAAAAATACTTCTGATTATCATGATGAATTAATTGAATCACTTAAAAATTCTAAAGAAGCTAACTTATATTTAGGTGCAGCTTTAGAAGAGTACCAGACAGACAATGACATGAAAGCTTTCCTTGTCGCATTACGTAATGTGGCTGAAGCGAAAGGAGGAATCGGGCGATTATCTAAAAAGACAGACCTGAATAGACAAAATCTTTATCATATACTTTCAGATAAAGGCAACCCTACACTTTCTACATTCACGCTAATCTTAAAAGATCTTGGCTATAGCCTAGAAATACGGCCTAATAAACTTCAAAAAGTAACCCATATTAAAAAGCGCAAGGCTAGCTAAATGACAGAGTGTCACATGCGGAATAGACTTACCACCTATGCAATACGTTTCTGCTTTTGTTCGATGAGTTAGATTTTTAGC
>Ga0206830_1035_pt1 | contig 28149 bp, 32 predicted proteins | sample Alteio_BWOrgCont_76_FD_152884 | JGI IMG/M metagenome (GOLD analysis project Ga0206830, IMG submission 152884) | Enriched cells from forest soil in Barre Woods Harvard Forest LTER site, Petersham, Massachusetts, United States -... | ecosystem: Environmental > Terrestrial > Soil > Temperate forest >... | reverse complement strand
TTAATGATCCGCAACTATGGAAAAAAAGTAGTAACGCTACTTGGGCTACTTTACAACATACCCCTCTCTCTGTCCTACAGGAAGCAGCGGCTACTAACACGAATCCTACTGCCAAAGGTTGGTTAACACTTGCTATTATTAGCAAAAAATACAGCACGAATACATCCGTATTAGTAAAAGAACTCATGAATTGGCGAGCAACTTACCCCTCTCACCCTGGTAACTCGCTTATTCCAAGTGACAGCACTCTCAATCAATTGCTTACTTCTTCCACTCCAAAACACATTGCTATTTTGCTTCCTTTGAGCGGCCCACAAGCCTCTTCCGGTCAAGCTGTACGCAGTGGGTTTTTAAGCGCCTATTATGGAACCTCTGAAAAACCTGTTCTTTCTTTTTATGACACTGCTTTATCCACTGATATGGTCGCACTTTATCAGAAAGCCTCTGCTCAAGGTGCTGATCTTGTCATTGGACCCTTAATTAAAAATAACGTGCAATCCTTAAGCAAACTCAACCATTTCGATGTACCTGTTCTAGCACTTAATTATACTCCCTCTTCTTTTTTCAGCTCCTCTCCTTCTCATTTTTATGAGTTTGGATTATCGCCTCTAGAAGAAGCACAGCAGTTGGCTAATAAAGCGAAACTTGCAGGGCTTACTCGCGCTTTAATTATTGCTTCTGATGACACCTGGGGGCATCGTGTTACCGAGTCACTGACTTCTAGCTTTAAAAATGACGGTGGTAGCGTTATCGATTCTTTATACTTCACTCGTCGATCTAACCTTACCCAGGATGTTGCCACTCTCTTGCATATTAATCCGCAGGAAGACCGAGCATTAATGAGAGAAGATAATAAAAAATCTATATTAACTGAACAACGCCGCCAAGATTTTGATGTAATCTTCCTCTTTGCTAATGCCGATATGGCCAGACAAATTGTTCCCTTGCTACGGTTTTATTATGCAGGAAATGTTCCTACTTATTCTATTTCTGCCGTCTATTCTGGACGACCCAACCCAATAAAAGATAAAGATATTAATGGAGTAACCTTTTCTGAAACTCCATGGCTTATTCAGATGGCCCATTTTTCCTCTGGCAACTCCATCCAATTTGATCGCCTGTATGCAATAGGTCGAGATGCGTATTTATTAAGTCATTCTCTCGCCCAACTCAATACACTGCCAAATTTCCCCATTTATGGAGCAACAGGCGCTATTGAAATGGACCAACAAAATATACATCAGCGTTTACCAATGGTAACTATGCATGGCGGTCGAATTTAAAGCAAAAACAGCAGGATTTTTAGCAGAAAACGAGGCTTGTGATTTTTTACAAAAACAAGGCCTAAAATTACTTGAAAAAAACTATACCTGTCCTTGCGGTGAAATTGATTTAATCATGCAAGATAAAGACACTGTCGTTTTCATTGAGGTTCGTCTGCGTACACAAACAAACTTTGGCAATGCCATTGAAAGCGTGCATTTTTATAAACAAAAAAAGTTAGCAAGAACCGCCACTTTATTTTTACAAAAGAAACGCATGCTACATAAAGTGAATGCTCGTTTTGATATTGTCGGTATAAGCCAGAATAAAAAAATACAATGGCTGAAAAATGCTTTCTCCCCGGAGCCAACATGAACGAACTACATGACAGAGTCAAACATCAGTTTAGCGAAAGCATTCAAACTAAAATTTTAGCAGCTGACGTGCTTATTCCCGTCTTGATTTTAGCAGGAGAAAAACTTAACACATGCCTGCTTCAGGATCGAAAAATCATGAGTTGTGGCAATGGCCCCTCTGCTTGCGATGCATTGCGTTTTGCAGGCCAAATGCTCAATCGATTTAAGGGCGAACGCCCACCTTTACCTGCTCTTGCTTTAACCGCTGATATATCTACGATAACAGCTATTGCGAATGATTATGCTTACCAAGATATTTTTGCCAAACAAATACGCGGTTTAGGTCAAGCAGGCGACTTACTTCTTGTCATTTCTGCCAGTGGAAATTCAGCTAATATTTTGCAAGCCATTAAAGCAGCACACGATCGCGAGATAGATGTTATTGCCTTAACCGGTGGCGATGGTGGTAAGCTAGTAGAACACCTTTCTGAAAGAGATATTGAAATTCGCGTGCCTTCGAGCGATACTGCTCGCATTCAGGAAACACACATACTTATTATTCATTGCTTATGTGATATGGTGGACTACCAATTATTTGGGCACGGGGAGCTGGTTTGAAAAAAAATTTGTTTTTTATTTTCCTTTTAGCATTTGCTTTGCAAGGTTGTTTTTTTGTCGCTGGAGCCGCCGCTGGCGCTGCTGCCATCACTGTCGTCTATGATCATCGTAATGTAGATAGCATATTACAAGATCGCCGTATTGTGCGTGAAATCTCCCAAAAAATAGGAGACGACCCTGAGTTACATCATGAAACGCATATCAACGTCACCAGCTTCGGGCAAGTTGTATTGCTCACAGGAGAAGCTCCCACAACTGAACTTCGGCAAAAAGTGGAAACAGTTGCTCGTTCTGTTCCGCAAGTGACTCGCGTATATAACGCTATTACCTTACAACAACCCACTTCTTCTTTAACGCATGCCAGCGACACCTGGATTACGACAAAAATTAAAACAGAAATGCTGGCTGCTAAAGGGTTAAAATCTGCCTCTATTAAAGTTGTCACTGAAAATGGAACGGTTTATTTAATGGGGACAGTAACACCCGCTCAAGAAGAAATGGTTATCAATATTGCTCGGCATACGGCAGGAGTGCAAAAAGTGGTGAAAATTATGCAGGTGCATACTGCTCAAGAATCTCAGCCAATTGTTCCTGGAGAATAGGTTTAGTAATAATATCGTTCATCCCAACCGCAAAACAATTTTCTTTGTCTCTTTCCAAAATATGCGCTGTCATAGCAAGAATGGGAATATTTTTTAAAGATTTTTTTTCACGAATTTTTTGTGTCACGTCAAAACCATTGCAATCAGGTAATCCAATATCGATAAAAATAAGAGCAAAATGGTTATTTTCTAGAATCGCAAGTGCCTCTTCTCCACTCTTGGCTATAGTCACTAGACAACCTTGGCTTTCTAGTAAAATCTTAGCCACTTTTTGATTAATAATATTATCTTCTATTAATAAAATATTTAATTTTTCGAAAGAACGTGTTGGTTGTGTTTTATTTTTTTGCGTAACGATAGCCTCGGATAATTCTAGAGATAAGGTAAAACTAAATTCAGAGCCTTTCCCTTGTCTACTTTTGACGGCGATCTCTCCTCCCATTTTTTCAACGAGTTCTTTTGTTATTGCCAGTCCTAAACCTATGCCTTGATATTTACGATTATAGGCCGAATCTATTTGACTAAACTTTTCAAAAATAAACTGTAATTTATCTTGCTCAATACCTAATCCTGTATCTTCTACTATAATTTGAATCATCACTTCTTTTTCAACTTTTTTAAGGCAAGAAATATGTACTTTTACACTACCTTTTTCCGTAAATTTAATCGCATTGCTTAATAAATTCAGTAAAACCTGACGAATGCGCTTAGGATCTCCTAGTACATAAGTGGGTAAATTTTCAGAAAAATCGCTAGTGAAGTTAAGACCTTTTTCTTTCGCTTGGTAGGACACACTTTGCATCACTTGAGCCACCACTTCGCGTAGATCAAGAGTCTCTGTTATTAAGGATAATTTTCCGGCTTCTAAACGCGCAAAATCTAAAATATCATTCACCAGAGAAAGCAAATTATCTCCTGCTTGCATAATAGTATCCACATACTCTTCTAACTCTTGTGGTACTTTTTTTAGACGCATAATTTGCGCCATGCCTAAAATTGCATTTAAGGGTGTACGCAATTCATGACTCATAGTAGCTAAAAATTCAGATTTCGCTCGATTGGCCATTTCAGCTTTTTCTTTAGCCGCGCGCAATTCTTGCTCGTATAAAACGGACTCTGTTATATCCTCGCCTATACCTGCAAAACCAATCAATTTATTTTCATGATCGTGAATAGGAAAGCTGGTATCTTTAATCCAAGCTAATGTGCCATCTGGACGTTTAATTCGAAAACGACTTTCATACTGAGCATTCAACCCTTTTCTCATGAGAAGATCTAACTTTGTTGTATACTCATGAGAACCCTCCCTGTCTTCTGCCAGGACAGTATCCATCCATCCATGAGGATTTTCATATAGGCTCTCACAACTCTTTCCCCAAATCTTTTCATAAGCAGGATTAACATATAGCTGTTTTTTATAAGTAGGGTCTCTGATCCAGAATACGGATTGAATTTTCTCTGCAAAAGATTGAAAAAAATGACTCGTTCTCTCAAGATCCATCATACGCTGCTTTTCGCGGGCAATATCTTTGGCGGTTCCCCCATACAAATTTTGACAAGTTTCTTTCCAAATTTGCTCAGAAGCTGGATTAATACAAAATATTTCTTTATAATCGGCCCCGCGAATCCAAAAGAGACATTGATCCGCTTGTAAATTGGATATTTTCATTTTAAGAACTCATAAAAGACACACATGCACTCTAACACACTCATAGAAAATAAAAATAATTTCCCTCTAGAATTGGATGTTGAATTTTATCAGACTTATGATTTTTTCTTAGCCAGTCTTTGTATATTATTTTATCGATACACTCACTCATCTCAGCTCACCTGCATCTCGAATCAGGGATTTCCTATTCTTCTAGATTTAAATGGAGACCTTTCTATTGCAGATTTATTAGCAAATATTTCAAATGCTGTAGCTATCCCCCCTGAAGAAAAACCTTCTCCCGATATTATGCTGCGAGTTGGGCAAAAAGAAACCTCTTTCCTCCTGAATATAGAATTTAATAATACTAATCCAGTCCCTTACATAAAAGAGCATCTGAAAAATCTATGGGATATCATGCAAAGCAGTCCAGATGAAAAAATATCTACCCTTTCATTTTTAGCGTCACAAGAGAAAAATATTTTACGTCAGGCACACGATACAGCCAAAGAACCTATCTTTAATGATTTTATTCATCGTATTTTTGAAAAAAATGCTAAAGAAGTTCCCAGTAGAATTGCGGTAGCTTATTATAAATCTCTCACTGAAAAAGAGACTATCACCTATTACGAGCTCAATAAAAAATCAAATACACTTGCCTCCTATTTACGTGCCAGTAATATTGGCCCAGATAAAGTTGTGGGCATCTCTATTACTAACTCTATTTCACTGATGACCGCTATTTTTGCAGTTCTTAAAGCGCATGGTGTAGTGCTTACTTTAGAAACAATAGAGAATGAATTACTGCATTACAAACTGTCAGAGACTCGTGCTATTATTATTATTGCAGATAACAGTACCGAACATTTATTCATTTCACGTTATCCGGAAGCAGTGATTATCAATATAGACCAATGGAAAAATATTAAACGTTTAGAGACACAACTCGGCATAAGAAATTCTAACACTACGTTAGAGCCAGAGAATTTAGCTTATATTATCTATACTTCAGGTACAACTGGGGAGCCTAAAGGTGTTCTAATACCTCATTTAGCTTTCACAAATCTTCTGAATGCCCTTGGTTTTCGTCATCTCCCTGATGGCAATATAATTTTAAGCAATTCTTTATCTACCTTTGATTGCATTAAAGTAGAAATGGCAGAAATGCTCGCCACTAGAGGAACCTTTACAGGTCTTTTTCCAGAAGGTCGATTTGAACCTGATGTCTTAGCACGTATTATTGAAGCTGATCAGATCACCTCTATTAAACTCCTACCTTATATCTGTGATATTCTTGATTTTCCTCATAATCCTCGTCTTCAATCTATACAAGATTTGACGACAATGGGTGCTAAACCTAAGGAAGAGATGATGCGCCAGTTAAAACTTCTGGCAGAAGAGCGTAAGAATACACCTACACCCTTTATTCTTCGCAATGAAATTGGTTGGACTGAAGTAACAGGCGCTTCTACTAACAATGCCTTCCCTCATGATACTTTTCTTAATCATTCTTACACAGCCGTAGGAACACCCAATGGCAACACTCGGATATATATTTTAGATGAAGAGTATAATGAATGTCCTATTGGCATCAAAGGACAAATTTTTGCGGAAGGATTATCTTTAGCGAACGGCTATGTTAACAAACCTGAGCTCACCGCATTAAAATTTAAAAATTTATCCTATGATTCAAAAAACCACCGATTCTCAAAAAGACCTCTTCCCATAGAAAGTAAAGTGCCTCCCACCAAAAAAAGACGCTTAGAAAAGAATAGTTTTTTCTCGCCTCCTTCTTCAGACTTTATGCGCTTATACGAAACAGGTGATTGTGCGCGTCGCTTAGACGATAAAGATGGTTCCATTGATTACATAGATCGTATGAGCAGTAATAGACAAATAAAAATTCATGGTGTTAGAATTGAATTGGATGGCGTTGAAAATCGTTTACAAGAACATTTAGCTATCAAAGAATCCGTTGTTACATTTGATTCAAAAATAGAGCGCCTAAGAGGTTATATTGTCCCTAAAGACGAAAAATATACTTTCACGAAACGCGATATTAATATTTTCCTCGGAGCATCTACTCTTCCTCGTGTAGCAAAACTTGCCTCGCTAGCCGTCACAGAATCTTTCCCTATCAATGCTAACGGTAAAGTGGATGTAAAAGCACTTGCCGAGCTAAAAGAGATATCTACTTCCTTCACAGAAGGCACACCCTTGCAGCTACAATTAAAAGAAATATGGGAAAGAGTACTCCATACTAAAATTGAACATATCGATGATGCTTTTGGGCAGTTAGGGGGAGATTCTTTGTTCGCTGCCTACTTATCTATAGAAATCGAGAAGGCATTCCCTGATGCAAAAATTGGTAAATTGGAAATTCTAGCCAATCCCTCTATTAAAACGCTAGCAGAAACGATAGAATTTCGTCGCCTCACAACAAGCCCTACTCTTTCTTTCTTTACCTCCCCTCCTGAAGATAATAAATCCTTTGCAAATCCATTTACTCTTACCTCTAGTTTTGGGGTATAATCTTATAAAATAATAACAAAGAGGAAAATATTATGTCCTTTACAGAAATCACAAACCGAAAAACTAACTTAATTGCCAATCCCAATCAACTTCCCCTGTTTTTATTGCCTGATATTTCAGGAAATTGCACAAGTTTATATAGACTTGCTCTGCAGTTGAAAGAAAAAATGAACACTCAAATTTATGTTTGGCATGATCCAGATCCAAGCTCTACCCCAAAAACACTCGAAGAATATGCTGCTCAAATTAAGCAAGAAATAATTAAAATTCTACCCTCCGGACCTTATCGTTTAAGCGGATATTCTTATGGTGCAAGTGTTGCAAGCGTTGTAGCACAACAATTAAACACAGCAAACCAAGAAGTGTCACTTTGCATTATTGATATGCCTTCTATTCCCGTTTCAAAAGAATATTTACAACCACATAATCCTTACGCTACAAAAGACCTAGTAGCTATTTTTAACTATGCAGCTAATCTTGCAAGTAGCGAAAGCAAAACCATGGGTGCTACTTTAGAAGAAGTGAATCTGGATGAACTTTCAAAGGATTCAGTTGCTAATCAAATATCAGGTATAAAAGATAATTTAATGCTAATGAATTCCACTTCGACGCAAGCGTTTCAAAATAAGTTCACCCTCTGCGCAGAGACTATGACACAAAATCTCTCTCGACTAGTCGAGTATAAAGCAGAAGCTCCTACAAAGCCTCTCTATAAAATAGGTGTTATCGCTTCAGAAGAAGCCTGCCATAAACATGCTGCTACAAATTCTTCCCTCATTGACAGTTGGCAACCTTATACTGACAACTTGCAGCATGAAACTTTGGCTGCTACCCATCTTTCTTTGGTTGCTGAGCATAGCAATGCAGTAGCAGAAAAAATGTTTAATTATTTTAAAAATGATTTTCAAAAAGAAGATCTTTATGCCATGTCAGCAATCAACTCTGGTGCGAATATAGACAGTCTTATTCATAGATTAGAAGCATTTAAAGCATTGGCTTCAAATTCTAGACATGCTAGTCCTGAGAGCATGCCTGTTTCAATGCCGCCACCGCCTCCCGCTTTTGATTTAGGCGAAAGAAGTGCACCCATGAATATTCCCACCTCAAGAGGTAGATCTGCTCATCAAAATGGCTCTTTCTTCCGAACACCTACCCCGAGCAGACGTACAACTAGAAGCCAAACGACTGAACAACAAAAACGTTTATTATACTCACCCTCAACTTCACCAGGTTATTTAGGATAAATTTATTAAATCCCCTAAAAAACATTTCTATAAATCCCTCCTAACCTCCCTTTTTCAAAGGGAGAGATTATTTATACTTTTATTTTTTACAACAGCAGGCTTTGCCCACCCTACACCTCCCGTGAGCTTTGAATCAGGTGAACACATTGCGATTGGAGATCTCGTTAAACTGCAATTGAATGAAAAAATTCCCGGTGAAGCAGGGATAAAATTAAAATTACCTAATGGGCTAGAGCTTACTTATGGTGAGATAGTCGCTTTAGGCGGTGATTTTTATGCTAATAGCGAACAACCTATCAGCTTTGGTGCAACAGACCCTGAAAGAAAGAGACGCTTTCAAGAGGCTTACAATAGCCTTGCCGTGGACATACAAGCGTTTTCTGAAGCGCCGCAAATTTTAGCTGTAATGCAAGATGAAGCAAAACAGTTAGCAAAAGGTATTCAGCAAGGGGAAAAAATCCCTGATATTTATCGTCGCATAGAAAAAACACATACCATGGCATTTAATTGTGTGACAGGAGGATTATGCCAAAAGGATTATCCAGAAATGTCCGAAGATACTTTTCGTCAAATTTATTTTCTTCAACCTGGACGATATTTAAAAATAATCGATCGTAACTTTGATCATTTTTCTCAAAATGCCTGGATAGCTTATTCCTCAGGCCATACTCTCGCACTTGAGATGGCTGTTCAAGCCAAACTAGAAAACAATCTAGAAAAACTTACAACAGCTTATGCGATAAATGCTTTTAGTTCTCATTATCTTTCGGATGGATTTTCTTCAGGTCACATGCGAACCCCTCGGGTATTGTTATTTAATATGATTAATCCTTCTTTTATAGGTACTTTTTTAGCAGTGTATATGCACAATGAGGATTGTGAGAATGGATTACATGTTTCTAATCAACGTGGAGATAATTGGTTAGCCTTAGGTGATAAATATTATCTAGATGAACGTAATAAAAAAAATCGAGAAATTTTATTAGAAGCTATGCAACTTTCTGCAGATGAAGTGTTTTCAGCTTACCAACATGGCAGTATGCCAGAAAAAGATACGGTAGAAGCTTTGATGCCAAACTTATCTAAACCATTTGATGCTGAGGATCGCTCCAATCCTTCTCCCTTATTTTATTGGGATAACAAACAAGGCAAATTACTGCGCCGGGCTGATGTAACGGATATTACGCGATATGAATGGACACCTTATTGGTATGGCTGGTCAACGCTGGCAGATTTAACCGAGGCTAAAGGGTCTTTGCTTTATTAACTCATGTTACACACAGATTTATTATGTAGGGGCGACCAACCGGTCGCCCCTCAGGGCAATCGGGCTAAAAAATTAGATCTGATGTGGCTTTGAGCTTGGTCTCCTCCTTTGAAAAAGGAGGGCTGGGAGGATTTAGCTTTAAAGCAGCTTATTTCACGAAATATCAGTTCAAGAACATCATTTGTATACTGCAATATTTGCGAATTATCAAAACGTAATACTTTTAGGTTTAATCCGGCTAAATAACAGTCTCGTTCCTTATCTTTCTCAAGATAACTTTCTTCAAAATGCTGGCCCCCGTCAACTTCAATCACCAGTTTTGCTGTCGGCGCGTAAAAATCAACTATTTTGCAATTTTAAAAATGTCTTCAACCAATCTCGCTTTTCTTTGTCAAATTCCTCTACGGCAACCCAATCATCTGCACCACAAATAACAGCTAATATAATTAACACCAAAATATCACTTAGCAAGTGCCGTTTATTATGATTGTTTTTTCTGGGATCAGTTAATGTTGAAAAATGTCCTGAAAATTTTTCCGTGATTGGCATTGTAGGCTTCTTCCTGAAAAAGAGCCTACTTTACTTCATTTTTTATAAATCCTCCCAGCCCTCCTTTTTCAAAGGAGGAGACCAAGCTCAAAGCCGCATCAGATCTGATTTTTTAGCCCGATTGCCCTGGGTCGCCCCTACTCTACTAATCTCAGATGAGATTTGCCTGGAGCGCCTGCACTTCCTGCACCTTCTTCAAAGAAATCTTCTTCTTCGAAATCAAAGTACATGCCTTGTTTATTTTCTTCTGCATATACCGCTAATATAGCTTTCACTGGCGCAGAAATAACTTGAACCTTTCCTAAGAAAGAAGCCCTAAATTCTAAGGTATCGTAACGAATAGTAAGATCTCGTATCGCTTCTGGAGAAATATTAAATAAAATCTCACCATTTTCACTCGGCTGGTTGGGAAGCTTACATTTAGGGTGGTTAGCATTGACAGAAAGAATAGGAGTGCAACGACTATCGACTATCCAATCGTAGAAGGCACGAATTAAATATGGTTTGTTAGACAGCATTTTTCCCTCTTTTTTCTTATTCAACTACTTTCACTTTTTTTCTCATTTCTTTTTCTATTTCAGTTAAACTAATTTGGAAAGCATCTCGCTTAAAGAGACGTTCAGCATAGCGAGTAATGGCCTTAGCATCATTACCTAACTCAATTCCCCAAATGGGTAACCGCCATAAAATAGGCGCTAAGCAACAATCCACCAGAGTAAATTCATCAGAAAGAAAATAGGTGGCACTTGAAAACAAAGGCATCAGTTGAAAAAGATAGGCTCGCAATTCTTTTGCTGCCGCTTTTATTTCATTGCTTTTTCCCTGTTCTAGTTTACGTATTAGAGGTCCCCATTCTTTGTCTATACGATGAATCATTAAGCGCAATCTTGCTCGCGCTACAGGATAAACAGGTAGTAGAGGGGGGTGAGGAAAACGTTCGTCTAAGTATTCCATAATGATATTGGTGTCGTATAAAGCTAAATCTCGGTCCACCAATGTTGGAATAGTACCATAAGGGTTTAATTCCAGCAGATCTTCAGTTTTTGTCTTTTCTTGAGAAGTAATTTGAACTACTTCATACACCACTCCCTTCTCTGCCAATGCGATGCGTACCCGATGACTATAGACATCTGAGTTTCCGGAATAAAGAAGCATGACTGATCGTTTATTGCTCGCTGCTGCCATGAAAATTACCTCTATAAGCTGGCTGGGGGACTAGGATTCGAACCTAGGTTGACGGAGTCAGAGTCCGTAGTCCTACCACTAGACGATCCCCCAACACCATCAAATAACTACCCGATTGCCCTAGCGTTTCGAATACTGGGTTCCCTTACGGGCTTTGTGTTTGCCAACTTTTTTACGTTCTACTTCTCTTGGATCGCGGGTTAAATAACCTTCTTTGCGTAAAATTTTACGCACAGATAAAGCACCATCAGCCCCTATTTTAACATCTTTGGTAGTCGCTTCATCATGCTTCACTAATGCACGAGAAATGCCTAATCTTATAGCGCCCGCTTGGCCACTAATACCACCACCTTTTACTGTGGCATAAATATCGTACTTACCTTCCACGAGGACTAAAGCTTGGCAAGCAATCATGCGAGCAGTTTCTAGAGCAAAGTATCGATCGAGCGCTTGGTTGTTAACAACAATATTTCCTTTACCTGGTTGCAAGAAAATACGTGCAGTAGCTGATTTTCTACGACCTATGGTGTGATAACATTCTTTTGCAGTCATAATTAACTTTCACCTGTAATTTTATCTAACAATTGAGAATCTATTGCTTGGGGTTGCTGCGCAGAATGCGGATGTTCGGGACCAGCATACACTTTTAATTTTTGCAACATAGCTCGTCCAAGCGGGTTTTTGGGAAGCATACCTTTTACTGCGATCTCAATAATACGATCAGGATGCTTCACTAATAATTGTTCGAATGTCATTTCTTTTAAGCCGCTTTGATAGCCGGAATAACGATAATACATTTTACTTTTACTTTTATTGCCCGTCACTTTTAGCTTTTCAGCATTCACCACGACAACAAAGTCGCCCGTATCTACGTGGGGAGTGTATTCCGGCTTGTGTTTCCCCCGTAACCGTCGTGCAATTTCACCTGCAAGACGACCGAGTGTACGGCCAGAGGCATCAATAAGAGACCAATGATGGGTAACGCTTGTATCTGTTGCTTGATATGTTTTCATTCCCTGCACTCCAATTTATTATTTAGCAAGGGTTATTATTAAAAGCGCCTGCATTTTATAGCAACTGACACCCTAAAAGCAAGTGTAATTATAGGAAATGTGCTTGAAAAATACTCGCAAAATTGCGCAGATATGGTATTTTATTTAAGTTCTCTAACTTTATTGGATGAGGAAATAATTATGGCAACAAAAAAGATAAAACGGAAAAATGGAAAGACCGCAATGAGAAAAACAACAACGGGGACAAAAACAACGACCACCCTAAAGAAATTACCGTCTATTAGCCAACCTTATACCAAAGGCGCTATCCTTAAAACGGTAGCTGATCTTTCCTGCACAACAAGAAAAGATACAGCCACAATGCTAGAAAACCTTGCAAAACTTATTGAAGGTCATATCAAAACCCGTGGTCCAGGGGTATTCACCTTGCCTGGCTTGCTTAAAATTATGGTCGTAAAAAAACCAGCACGCCCAGCCCGTGAAGGTATTAATCCTTTCACCGGTGAAAAAACGACGTTTAAAGCAAGACCTGCTCGTAAAGTTGTTAAAATTAGAGCCCTCAAGAAGCTCAAAGAAATGGTGGATCAGGCTTAACTCAGTTATCATAAAAATTAAGCCCATTTTTCTAAATCTTTGAAAAATGGGCTTTTTTATCCCTTCTGTCTTAAGTTTTCATTAAGCTTTTTTCTATATAATAATGAAAAGAGGAGATTAACATGTCAATGAAACAACTGGCCAAGCTAAGTACATTCACTTTAGCCATGCTGATAACCGGCACAGTAGACAGTGTGCGTAACCTTCCAGTTGCAGCTTTATTTGGAAGTACGCTGATTTTCTTTTTTATTTTCTCTGCCATTGTATTCCTTATTCCAGCAGCACTCGTTTCAGCTGACCTCTCTGCTAAAATGCCAGGACAAGGGGGCATTTACTATTGGGTAAGAGCTGCTTTTGGAGAAAAAATGGGGTTTTTAGCCATCTGGCTTCAATGGATTAGCAATGTTTTTTGGTTCCCCACTATGTTTTCTTTTGTTGCAGGAACCGCTATTTATTTTATCTCTCCTGAACTCGCACAAAATAAATTTTATTTAGTAAGCGCTATTTTAGTTATTCTCTGGTCGCTTACTTGGGTCAACTTAAAAGGTATTGATATCGCAGCTAAATTCACCAGTATTTGCACTATCATAGGCCTTATCATTCCTATGGGACTTATTATCGCTTTAGGCATCTTATGGGTTGTTTTAGGAAATCCTTTACAAATTCACCTCACTTCTACAAATATTTTTCCCCATTTACAGCATTCAGAAAATTGGATTGCCTTAACAGGCATTATGACTGCTTTTTGCGGCATGGAGCTGGCGACCGTTCACAGTCGCGATGTACAAAATCCTGAGAAAGCTTTTCCTCGAGCCTTATTGCTTTCCGTTACTTTGATATTATCTACCATGATTTTAGGCTCTCTCTCTATTGCGTTTGTATTGCCCCAAGAAAAAATTAATCTAGTGAATGGCGTAATGCAAACTGCAAGCTACTTTTTCTCAGCTTATCACCTAGGCTGGATGATGCCTGTCATTACCGTTATGCTCGTACTGGGAAGTCTGGGTGGCATTACCAGTTGGCTCATTTCTCCTGTGAAAGGCTTATTGCATGCTGCAGAAGAAGATTATTTACCTGCCTTCCTGCGATATCAAAATAGCAAAGGAGTACCTCGCAATCTTCTCATCGTTCAAGCCATATTTGTTTCTCTGGTTTGTTTATGCTTTTTTATGCTGCCTAGTGTGAACGCCTCTTACTGGTTACTCACCGCCTTAAGTACTCAGCTTTATATGTTAATGTATGTAATGATGTTTATAGCTGCTTTATATTTACGTGGCACATGGATAACTTGGATTATTTGTATATTAGGTTTATTCGGATGCGCTATTACGCTTATTGTAGGCTTTCTTCCCCCTACTAATATGGATATTGGCAGCGCATTCAATTATGAGCTTTTATTTGTCGGTGGATTAGTTTCGATGATTTTGCCTGTAGGGTTAGCTTATTTATATAAAAGTAAAAGAGAATCCAGTCCGGAAGCTGCTGCCATGGATGTTAGCTGAATCGGTAGATGAAGCAACTGGAGAGGTTTGTTTTTTTGCTGCGCTAACTTTATCCATTCAATAAGCAAAGCAAGACCTGCGCTGTCGCAAGCAGTAACAGAAGAGAAGTCGCACTTCCATTCTGACTGCTGCGATAAAAAAGCAAGGCTTGCACGTAAAACATTTTCTGCTGTAGAAAAATTCATTTCACCTTTCACATAAAAAATATTATCTGCCATTATGTTGTGCCAACCGTTTAATAAGGACATCTATATTGCCTTGCGCTAACAAATCTGAAAATTGTGAACGAAAACTTTCTATTACACTCACCCCTTCTACGGACATATCATATAATTTCCATCCACCACTTTCATTTAACAACCGATATTTCACACTGACTGCTGGGGCACCACTGTTGCTCGTAATTTGACTACTGACCTCAATAGCACTCCTTCCTTCATATCCGCCTCGTACGGGATAAAACTCAATGGTTTGATCCGTATAAGAAGCTAGCGCTGCAGCATAGGTATGCACTAAAAGATTAATAAATTCATGTTGAAACGCAGATCGCTGAGAAGGGGATGCGTTATCCCATATCTGCGGGGGTAATACGCGACGAGACATTTCAGTGACATCGACATGAGGTACCACTAACCTGTAAGCAAGAGAATAAACATATTGACGATTTGATTTAAGTGTCGTTTTATTTTTTTGCAAATTGTCGATCATTTGATTAGCCGTATTCTGTAGCATGCTCACTGGATTTTCCCCAGCAGCAAAAACAGAAGAAAGTTGCATGAAAAAAATGATTAAAGAAATTCCCACATAAAACACGCCTTTATTTTTTATTACCTTCATTGGTATCTCCTCCTACTTTAAATAAAAATTGCCCAATTAATTTTTCTAAAATAATAGCTGAATGCGTATATTCAATGACACTACCATTTTTGAGCATTTGCTGACTGTACATAGGGGTTAACTCTACATAATTATCCCCTAACAATCCGGCTGTTAGAATACTGGCCGAGGAATCGCTAGGAATATCATTATATTTATTGTTAATGTGTATTTTTACTGCTGCTTTAAAAGAACTAGGGTCTAGTGCAATATCCATTACTTCGCCTATCAAAACACCACCTACTTTAACCGGTGCTCTGAGCTTAAGCCCGCCGATGTTATCGAAATAAGCAGTAACGGTGTATCCTTCTTGTCTAAAAAAAGTCGTCAGCCCACTTACTTTAAAAGCTAAAATAACTAATGCTAAAAGTGCTGTAAGAATAAAAATACCGACGACACTTTCAATGGCACGCTGTGACATCATTTACCATCCCCCTATCATCATGGTTGTCAGGACAAAATCTAGTCCCAAAACGGCTAATGCTGAATGAACAACTGTGCGGGTAGTGGCACTTGCTATACCCGCTGAAGTAGGCAGAGCATCATAGCCTTGGTGTACCGCAATCCAAGTGACCACAACACCAAAAGCTATACTTTTAATAATACCATTAACGATGTCTAATCTAAAATCGACAGAAGACTGCATATTAGACCAAAACACCCCAGCATCTAGCCCTAACCATTGCACACCCACTAGATAAGCCCCATAAATGGCGCCTACATTAAAAATTAATGTTAAAAGTGGCATAGAAATGACGCCGCCCCAAAAACGCGGTGCAATCACTCGATGAAAAGGATCTACCGCCATCATTTCCATGCTAGATAACTGCTCGGTGGCTTTCATCAAGGCAATTTCTGCAGTCACTGCTGACCCTGCTCTTCCTGCAAATAAAATAGCTGTAACAACAGGACCTAATTCACGAGTAACGCTTAATGCTACTAAGGGCCCCAGCTGCTGTGCTGCACCAAATTTCGCTAAAGTGTGATAGCCCTGCAAAGCAAGTACCATACCGATGAATAAACTGGATACTATTATAATTAAGAGGGATAATACCCCTTCTGCATATACTTGCTGTAAAATTAATGGAAGTCCTTTTTGTATATGAGGCTTGCGTATAAGAGAACGAAAAAGCAGAATTCCTGCTTTACCAAACTGCCGTAGATAATCTATCCCATAATGACCTACTGCCGGAATGTAATTTAACATAGCTTATGCCCTATAAAATCTTCTGTTAAAGAAGGTGCCGGATAATGAAATGGCACAGGCCCGTCCGGTAAGCCTTCAATAAATTGCCTCACTTCACTTGAAGTCTCTTCACGAATAACCTGCGGAGTTCCTTGTCCTATTATTTTTCCTTGGGATAAAACATATACTTCGTCTGAAATACTTAATGTTTCATTCACGTCATGAGAAACAATAATACTCGTTAAACCTAAGGTATCATTCAATGTTCGAATAAGTTTTAATAAAACTCCTTTTGTAATGGGATCTTGGCCTGAAAGAGGTTCATCATACATGATCAATTGAGGATCTAACGCAATAGCACGAGCCAAAGCAACCCGCCTTGCCATTCCTCCGGATAACTCATTTGGCATGAGATCATGAGCCCCTCTCAAACCTACCATTTGCAGTTTCATTAAGACTAATGTTTTGATCAGTGACTCAGACAAAGAGGTATGCTCACGTAAGGGAAAAGCGACATTCTCAAAAACAGACAAGTGAGTAAAAAGTCCGCCACTTTGAAATAGCATGCCCATTTTTTTACGGAGTTGGTAAAGTTCTTTTCGTGAAAGCGCGCTCACATTTTGTCTATCGACCAGCACTTTACCCTGAGTAGGTTGGCATTGACCTCCAATCAGTCGCAGTAAAGTTGTTTTTCCTGTGCCACTGGGTCCCATAATGGTTGTTATTTTGCCTTTTTGCAAAGTAACATTGACGCCTTGAAAAATAGGTTTATGACTCTGGTAGTGAAAATGCAAATCTTGAATTTCAATGAGATTAGTCATGGCCATGGTTGATAACACTTGTGATTAAAGTTCCCTCACGTTAAGATTAAGGGAATTTCACCCATAAAACAACATAATAATCATGCACGAATTAGAGATTTGCGAATTAGGTCAAGCGGTTATCAATGCTACCGTCACTGCTATCCAGAAGCTCATCCCTCGCATTAATCATGATTTTGCAAAAGCTTGCGAATATCTTCTCGCCTGTGAGGGACGCATTATCGTCATGGGTATGGGAAAATCAGGCCATATTGCTAGAAAAATTGCAGCTACTTTCGCAAGTACGGGAAGTCCTGCTTTTTTTATACACCCAGCAGAAGCACGTCATGGGGATATCGGCATGATCACTCGAAAAGATGCCGTATTAGTACTCTCTAAATCAGGAGAAACAGAAGAAATACTTTCTCTTATTCCTTTTATTAAACGATTTTCTATCCCTCTTATTGCAATGACTGGCCGCCCGACATCCACTTTGGCACAAATGGCTAATGTCCATCTTGACGTCAGTGTTGAAAAAGAAGCTTGCCCTTTAGACCTTGCTCCCACAACGAGTACAACTGCTGCTTTAGTGATGGGAGATGCGCTCGCTATAGCATTACTGAAAAAGCGAGGTTTCACAGAAACAGACTTTGCTCTTTCTCATCCGGGAGGGTCTTTAGGTCGCCGTCTTTTACTGCGGGTAGAAGAAATTATGCATCAACAACAGAATATGCCCAAAGTTTCTCATGATGCCACCCTTAAAGCGGCTGTACTAGAAATTTCACAAAAAAAATTAGGCATGACCACTATAGTGAATGAAAAAGATGAATTAATTGGCATTTTTACTGATGGCGATATTCGTCGTGCATTTGAAAAAAATCTGGATATTCATACTATACTTATTCACGAATGCATGACAAAAAATCCTAAAGTCATTCCACCCCATTTACTCGCAGCAGAAGCTTTAAGTCTGATGGAAACCCATAAAATAACCTCTCTCGTGATAACAAATACACTTCATCAACCCATAGGCATTGTTCACATGCATGATGTCTTAAAAGCAGGAGTGATCTAACATGTCTTCTTCCGTGACAGAAAAAGCAAAAAATATAAAATTACTGATCCTAGATGTCGATGGGGTGCTCACTCAAGGCCACCTTGTTTATACCGCAGAAAAAATTCTTTATAAATCTTTTCATGTACAAGATGGTTTAGGTATAAAACTATTAAAAAAAACCGGTGTTGAAATTGGCATTATTACCAGCTGTAAGTCTGATATTATAAGAAAACGCGCAGCAGATTTAGGCATTATGCATATTTACCAAGGCTATGAAGATAAGCTTATTCCTTATCAAGAATTAAAAGAAAAATTACAATTAACCGATGCTCAAATTGCCTATGTGGGAGATGACCTTCCTGATTTACCCCTTATTCTACGAGCAGGTCTTGGAATGACGGTGCCAGATGCCCTTCCTTTTATGCACCAAAGAGCTGCTTATGTCACATCAGCACATGGTGGCAAAGGGGCGGTTCGTGAGGTATGCGAACTGATTATGCAGGCCCAAGGAACTTATTCTGATATAATGAATTCTTATCTAGTCTAGTGTAGGCTTGGCCTATGTTCTCTCTCAGAAATAGTATATTTTCCGCCCTTCTCATCATGGCTTTATTATTGAGCGGCTGGTCTTTTTTTATTATTTATCATCCTCACTCTGCTATCCAAGAAGATTTAGGAAAACCGGATGCTTTTATGGAAGATGTTATTGCCACCTTTATTGATAAACAAGGTAAGCCTACTTTAAAAATAGCCGCACCGAAAATGTCTCATTATATGGAAAATGACGCCACGAAAATTGTGAAGCCCTTGCTCACGCTTTATCGAAAATCTCCTCAACCTTGGCACTTAACTGCAGATCATGCGCGTACACTTCAAGGTATCAGTCAAATTTTTTTACAAGACAATGTGATTATCGACCATCCAGGAGATGATCAAAATGAAAAAACGACTTTGTTAACTCCTTCCCTTATTGTCTATCCAGAAAAGCAATTAGCACTGACAGAAGATCCCGTCATCATTAATCAACCTAATACTAAAATCCATGCTGTCGGCATGAATGCAGATCTTTCCTCGGGCGCTATAAAATTATTATCTCAAACCCAAGGAGAATACAGTGTGCAAGAGTAGAAGTTTTCTTTTGCTGATAAGTGCAATATTCCTTATAGGATCTACGGATAATCATAAATCCCTCATGCACATTACCTCAGAGTCATCAGAATACAATTATAAAAACAATGAAACTTCTTTTGAAGGGCATGTTGTGGTCGATCAAGGCACCACTCATCTTACTGCTGATCGTGTTATTACTCATAAAAATGCGCAAAATAAGATTCAAGAAGCCATTGCCTATGGCACACAGCCTTTAGCTCATTATTGGACCGAACCTAAAAATGGCGAGAAAATACTGCATGCACATGCCAAAATAATGAAAATTTACCCTCTAGAGTCTCGCGTTATCCTAGAAGGCGATGTGCTTGTTACCCAAGGAGAAAATCGTTTCCAAGGTCAAATAATTGTTTATAATATTAAGCAACAAACCATTATTGTACCGCCGACCAAAAATAGTCGTGCAACTTTTGTCATTGAGACTGATCAAGTAAAGCAGGCCTTATGAAAAAACTACAAGTGCAACATATCAGTAAGAAATTTAAATCTCGCGAAGTGGTGAAAGATATTTCACTGCATATTAACGGGGGAGAAATTGTGGGATTGCTCGGCCCCAATGGCGCCGGAAAAACGACTTCCTTTTATATGATAGTCGGATTAATTTCTTGCGATCAAGGACAAATTTTACTGAACAATACTAATGTGGCTACTTTACCTATTCATGTTCGCGCTCAATTAGGCATTAGTTATTTACCTCAAGAACCTTCTGTTTTTCGTAAATTAAGTGTCGCCGACAATATCATGGCTATTCTTGAAATCCGCAAAAATTTACCTAAAGCGCAGCGTCAAATTTTGCTAGAACAATTATTGAAAGAATTTCATATCGAACATTTACGCAATAACTTAGGTATTAGCTTATCGGGCGGAGAAAGACGACGGGTAGAAATTGCAAGAGCTCTTGCCACAGAACCGCAATTTATTTTATTAGACGAACCCTTTGCCGGTATCGATCCTATTTCTGTGGTTGGCGTTAAACGCATCATCACGCATTTACGTCGCCGCGGCATTGGCATTTTAATTACGGATCACAACGTCCGCGAAACCCTCGAAATTTGCGAACGCGCCTATATCGTCAACGAAGGTAAAATTCTCTGCGAAGGCACCCCGAAAGATATTCTCAATAACAAGCAAGTCCGCGCTGTATATTTAGGCGATGAGTTTAATTTGTAATATCCCTTTAAATTTTCTCTCCTAAGAAGGATTTAGACCTTCAGATTGACACTTATCTTTGGCATCTTGCTTGCAGTTAGCTTGGCAATGAATGTTATTTGACATTGCACAACCGTTCATGCAATCCCCTGTCTTGCTGCTAACACAAGTTTGCCAGTCATAAGTAGCAGCCCCTTGCTGCACGTTATCTGCATAAGCATAAGTGAACATGGCTTGCAGAAGAATAAACATCCCTATTCTATTACGCATATTCTTGTCCTTTTAAATTCCTTAAGCTTTAATACTACCATGCTATAAACGAGCTCTCAAAGGCAAAGAGTGAGAGTGGTGTGATGCTCTATCCATACTTCTTCGATGTGCTTCAAAAAAACCAGCTCCCATATACATTTGTTGTTCTCGTTTCAATTGGTTTAAAGCTCGCTGATAAGTAAAATCTGTGATTGGTTCATTCTCTTTAAATAACGCATTGTAAGGCACTATGTGAGAAGGTAATTTAGCGTTTAATACCAGAGATTCTGAAAAATATAAATGCTCTAAAAAATCTCCCTGCGTGGAAAAAGAAAGGCGCAGAAAATGTTTCAAATGTGAATTTTGAGCTATATCTTGATTTGCGCTGCCATTAATAAGAATGGTAGGAACTTCTTTTAAAGCCAGATTTGTTAGTATGTCTTTTAAATCTTCTGACGGTTTTAAAATAACAATATCTTTCGATGTTGTTGGGTACAAACCTGAGTAAAGGGCAGAAGTAGTTGCTAAAAAATAATGATGGTTAAGTAACCAAGAAAGATTTTCTATCTTATCTCTCATTATTTTATTTTGACTCTGTATATATTTTATTGAGTGAGAAAGTTCTGGCTCAAGTATCAGTGGATATTTAAATAGAGGTGTATTTTTACAAAAATTGATTAAAAAAATTAAAAGCAGTGCTGCTTTTTTTTGTTCTTGTGGCAAGCCCTTATCTAAATAAGCATTAAATTTATAAAGGATTTTATTATAAAATATTCGTCTATCGTCTTCTCCTAACTCACTATAAGTGTTCGATAATTTTTCATAAGAACGAATGATTTTACCGCGATAGCCTTTTATCATCGTCCATAATTTTTCAAACACGGGAAAAGAATCATTAAGCCAGTATTTTTTTGCTATTTTGTTTTTCATCGCAGCAAAACTTAAAGCACCTACGCCACTATAAAGATCGTAGAAATGCCAAAACTTTTTTCCCTCTAATATCCGCAACAAATCTTCTGCTAAACTTTCCTGTAAATTGCCATTGGCAAAAGGCGTCATACGTGCTTTCATGAAAAATCCTTATAAATTTAAAGACTTACATTTTAAGACTAATTTAACTTTTTACAATAAAATTTCAGTTATAATGAGCCAATAATTTAAAAACGAGGAGCATATGGCATTGTTAAACCGTTTAAGAACAGGCTTTCGCCGTTTAAAACCTTATCTTTGGGGATTTACCAAGTGGGTGCTCATTCCTGCCGCCATTGCAGCCGCTATTGTATTTTCTGGCGGAATAGCCGCTATACCTATCGGAATTGTTTTAGCTAAATTTGCACTGAGTACTGCTGTTATTTCTATCATTGGAAATGGAATATGCAAACTATTCAGCTCCTGCTTAAATTTCTTCCGTCGCCGCAGAAATGCTCCAGCACCAACTCAGGAGGAAGACAATTTCTCTAATGATGCTGAAGATAATGAGGAAGATGCAAAGCCGGCACCCAGAACTTCACCTATTTTAGCAGACGTAAAACATGAACTAAAAGTTCCCTTAAGAGACGAAAAAAGGCTATCCACGTCAACCTTAGATATTTCAACTGCGGTGAACGTTGATATTTCAAATGAAATCAAGAGCTTTTCCAACGATTTTATACATGTTGCAAAAATAATTTCTGGCTATGCTTATCCCTCTAAAGAACACTTACCAGAAAAAATAAAAACCTATGAATGTAAAACTATACCTGCAGCAATTATTTCACTAGTAAAAGCTAACGAAGCTGCCTTTCTCATTCTTGCTTTACGAGAATTAGATAGCAAAATTAACAATGATGATCTTTTATTAGAAGCATTAGATACAGGAGCAAAATTAGATCGCTTCGCAGTATGTCAAATTATATGGCCTTTTATTGAAGACAAGCACCAAGCTGCCCATAGAATAATGAATAATATATTTAGACGTGAAGTCTTTGGAGATACTGAAATATCCAAACATCGTTCTGAACTTTTAAATTGGATTTTAACAGAATATCCTTCTAGCAGAGAACTAATAACACCACAGCATAAAGTACAATTAGAAAGAATGAAAAAACAAAATCCTGCTATAAAATATGACTGGCTTGACGATGCAATATCAGATATTACTCTCCAGCCACCATCATCTCTTCGATTAGGATAGACCCGGTGCGAACATTGCCACGTATGTCTACATCGTTGCCTACATCACTGATGTGGGCATACATGTCTTTTAAATTGCTCGCGATCGTGATTTCTTGCACGGGATATTGAATCTCGCCTTTTTCTACCCAAAAGCCACTCGCACCGCGAGAATAATCCCCTGTGACGAGATTAACACCAGGGCCCATGACTTCTGTGACGAGCAAGCCTGTATCCATGGATTTTAATAAACCGGCTAAATCTTTTTTGCCAGTAGAGATTATTAAGTTATGCACACCACCTGCGTTGCCGGTCGTGTGCATGCCAAGTTGACGAGCAGAATACACCCCCATGACATAGCTTTGTAAAATCCCGCCATCTACAAATACATTATTTCGAGTGAGTACACCATCATCATCAAAAGGTTCAGAACCTAAAGATTTAGCCATATGTGGCTGTTCAAAAATACGTACAAAAGAAGGGAAAAGTTGTTTTCCGAGGTGATTCAATAAAAAAGAAGATTTGCGATATAAATTTCCCCCTTGAATGGCGGAAATAAAAGTACCTAATAAACTCCGCGCTTCTTCTGCAGCAAAAATAACGGGCGTTTTTCGGGTAGATAATCGACGTGATCCTAGGCGACGTACCGTTCTTTCCACTGCCTGTTCAGCTAATTGCGAAATAGGAAGTAACATTTTTGGATCACAGGAAGTGGTGTAACTATAATCTCTTTGCATTTCATTATCTTGTTCAGCCACTAACACACTGCTAATGTCATGACTGGTTGCAGAATAATATCCTACAAATTGTTCGCTATTCGCATATAAATGCCAGCCTTCATTCGTAGAAACTGTCACGCCTTCAGAATTTACAATGCGTTTATCTCTTGCCAGAGATTCTTTTTCACAGGTACAGGCTAATTCAATGGCCTGTTCTACGGTAATATCCCAGGGGAAATTTAAATCTATATGCGGATATTGAAAAGCTAACAAAGCAGGCTCAGCCAAACCTGAACAAGGGTCTTCTTGTGTAAACCGTGCAATATGACACGCTGCTGCAACCGCTGATTTCACAGAATCCCAACGTGTATCGGATATATTCACCGTACCTGAACGCTTACCAAAATAAGCCGTAATATTAATATTCTTACCTTGATTATATTCAATTGTTTCTACCTCTCCTAAACGAGAGGATACTGAAAATCCTTTCCCAATATTAATATCTATCTCTGCACTACTGGCACCTAATATTTCTGCTTCTCGTAAAATATCCCCTGCCAGTGTTTTTAAATGATCGTTATTCATGAGAAGATGTTCCACCTACTGTCAATGCATCTACACGTACCGTCGGCATACCAACCCCAACAGGAACTGATTGCCCTTCTTTGCCACAAACTCCAATACCTGTATCAAACTGTAAATCATTGCCCACCATAGAAATACGGTTTAATACCTCAGGTCCATTACCAATTAAAGTGGCACCTTTCACTGGCACGGTAATCTTCCCTTTTTCAATTAAATAAGCCTCACTCGCAGAGAAAACAAACTTACCTGAAGTAATATCTACTTGCCCACCACCAAAATTAACGGCATATAAACCTTTATCGACAGAAGCAATAATTTCTCCGGGGTCAGATTTCCCTGGTAAAAGATAGGTATTGGTCATGCGGGGAATAGGAAGATGCGCATAAGATTCTCTTCGACCATTCCCGGTAGATTTCATACCCATTAATCGAGCATTACGCTTATCTTGAATATAGTTTCGTAAAATACCATCCTCAATTAGTATGGTATTTTGGGTAGGCGTGCCTTCATCATCAATGTTCAATGAACCTCGACGTTGCGGCAAACAGCCATTATCTGCAATAGTACAAAGCGGGCTTGCGACTTTTTCACCTATTCTATTGCTATAAACAGATAATCCTTTTCGATTAAAATCTCCTTCTAACCCGTGCCCTACAGATTCATGCACTAAAACGCCTGGCCAACCTGGGCCCAATATTACAGGCATAGTACCGGCAGGCGCTGCCACTGCTTCTAGATTAAGTGCTGCCTGGCGTACGGCTTCTCGTGCATATCCGAACACAAGATCTTCAGAGGAGAAATAAGAATAATCGACTCTTCCACCGCCTCCTCCATTGCCCGTTTCTCGACGGCCATGGTGCTCAAGCACTACGCTGATATTTACTCTAATAAGAGGTCTCACATCCGCTGTCATGTCGCCTTCGCTGGTAACGATCATGACTGTATCAAATTCACCACTGAGGCTTACACTACATTGCACTATGCGATTGTCTAATTGACGCGTATAACGATCTAGACGCTGCAATAAATCAATTTTTTCTTGTTCACTCCAAGAAGAAAGAGGATTAACAGGTAAATATAAAGCGTTCCCTGTGGTTTTTTTCCAAGCTTTTACGCCTTGTTCTTGTCCGCGTCTGGCAATACTACTGGCTGTCGTTGCAGCAGCTTCCAGCGCTGGCAGCATAATATCATCCGCATAGGCAAAACCTGTTTTTTCACCACTTAAAGCTCGAACCCCGACCCCTCGATCAATTTGATAGCTACCGCTTTTAATAATGCTATTTTCTAAAAACCAAGATTCGGAATAATTCGATTGAAAATATAAATCAGCATAATCCACCCCATGAACCAGTATCTTACCCATCACTGACTCAAGCTCTTTATCTGTAATGCCGGAAGGCTCTAGTAGGTCATGTCTTCCCAAATGCAGGAGATCTTGCATAAAAACCCTCAACTATTCACATTTCTCGGATTCTAACACGTGAAATACCCCTTGTCTTTCCGTGATAGATTCAATACGATGATTTTAGGAGATAAAATAAAGGGAATATAGCAAATGCTAAAACAATTAGGGTTATGGACTTGCTTTGCTTTTACCTTAACCGCTTGCACTGCATCCTACAAACCGCATTCTACAGCCAAAATTAAGCATGGGGAAATGATCGTTTCTTATACAACCATTCCTCATAAAAGCAAAAGCGCCACTGCAGTCGCTATTTATTCTAAAGCCTCACTTGTTAACCACCCCTATCGAGTTATTGGCCAAGAAACAGTCTCTCGCTATAACCTTATAGGCATGGAAAGAAAACCCCTCACGGTTAACCATATTATGAAAGATTTAGCCGCTTCCATTGGCGGAGATGCCATTATGGATGTCACAGAAGATGGCACTCGAGTGGAAGGAACGATTATTTCATTTGAGAAGGTTTTGTTGTAGGGTTTATTTATGCAGCAATTCTTGTTCGAATGATATAACATCGTACCTTTCGGTCACTTCCTCTCTCAGATCATGAATTAATTGAGAATAACGGTCATTTTTCTTATCTCTAAAGAAAAAACGATTACTTTGCATAGAAGGTTCTTTAAGAACTTTCACCAATTCTCCTTTTGATTGAGTTTCCTTGCAAGCGTTTATTAATGTAGGAAATCGAGAGTCCCGCAAAAAAAATAAAAAGCTATTTGAACCATACTGATGTTTACATTGTTTTAGTATATTATTTTTTTCTCTCTCAAAAATCATTCTTGAATAAACAGTCGCGTAATCTTCTAACTTCAATGGCGCTAAATACGAAGCAATATGTAATAGCAAGTCAATAGCGACCAACCCATGACATTGTAAGAACCATATTTGTAGCTCAGGTATGCTATAGGCAATGGCTTGATTATAATTTAGTTTATGTTTATTCATGATCTGCTTTATTTTATTCGCTCGATGAGCTAAGCGCATAATATCAAAACACACGAATTGAGATTTTTTTATTCTTTCGGCAAGCGTTAACCTAAAGTGATTAGTTCGTATAGAAGAAAGTAAATATAACGCGACTTTTTCATCAGAAAACACATTACCAATAGCAGCACCTTTAGAAATCCTATTTATATCTGCATAATAACGCCTATGTAAATATTCAACATAGGGAAAATACCCCTTTTTAGCAGCAGCCATTGCAACATGGTGCACGGACGCATCACAATATATACATAAATGGAGTGCATATCCTAAATGCCCTCCACTCACTGCGCCCCATGCAATATCATTTACATTCGCATTTCGGTTTCTGCGCAAATCTTCAGCATACTGAAGGTGCCCACCTTGCGCAGCACCCCATGCGGCATAAGTAATATGAGGATGATACTGTTGATAAAAATATTCCACCTCTGTGAGACGATTATAATAAGCAGCACTCCATATAACATAATTCACATCGGCGCCTAATCGGATTAATAATTCTGCCTCTTCTCGTCTTCCTTCCGCAGCCAATGTACCTGCAGGTGTGTGCATACCTGTTTTGTCTCGTACATCAATGCTAATTTGATAGCGCATTTTTTCTATTGCTTCGACATTTCCTTCTTTTGCTGCTTGATAAATAATAGCATGCGCTTGCATCAATGATTTTTCCTTTATGGTGAAGGCAATAAAGGCAAGGGTGTTTTAATCAGCACCTCATGTTGTAAATGCGATGTTTTAATACCATGCTGCGAAAATGCATTCCACAAAGCAAATAACACATTCGAGCGTACACTTACACGCGAGACTACTTGCCGTATGTTAACAAAATAACGAATTTCAAATTCACTATTGCCATCTAACATATCTTTTAAAAATACTTCAGGTTCTGGGTCTTTCAATACTTCAGCATGCTCTTTTAATACTTGTTGAATCACTTTCTGCACTTCATGCGGATCATCTTGGTGATTAATCTTAATATCAATCACTGTACGCACTATGTCATCTTTCACCGTCCAGTTAATAAAAGATTTATTAAACAACTCAGCATTGGGCACAATAATTTCCATATGATCCCAGGTACGGATAGTGACAGCTCTACTCCCAATATGAGTTACTCTGCCTTCTTGATTACTCACACACACAATATCGCCCACTCGAATAGGTCGCTCGAATAACAATAGCAAACCACAGGCAAAATTACTGACCAAATCCCGAATACCAAAGCTGACTGCAATTAAAAGACCGCTCGCGACTAAAAAAAGTGCATGCATATCAATGCCTATTAATCGCAAACAAAATAAAGCGCCTACCACACTCATGGCATATTGACTTAAGATGGCTATGCTATTACGTATGCCTAAATCTTTTGTTTTAGATAACAACAAACGAAA
>Ga0206830_1034_pt1 | contig 28418 bp, 19 predicted proteins | sample Alteio_BWOrgCont_76_FD_152884 | JGI IMG/M metagenome (GOLD analysis project Ga0206830, IMG submission 152884) | Enriched cells from forest soil in Barre Woods Harvard Forest LTER site, Petersham, Massachusetts, United States -... | ecosystem: Environmental > Terrestrial > Soil > Temperate forest >... | reverse complement strand
TGAAGAGCTGGCACCTAAATTGCAAAAACATGAAGTGGATAATTTTAAAGGCTGGTTGTGTATGCAATTAACGGAAGATGTGCATCTGAATGGTGTGTTTGAAAAAGAAACACAATTAAACAGGCTGGCAGAATGTTTGGAAACATTATCAGCCGAACAAAAAACAACCGTTGAATTATTTTATTTACAGGAAAAATGTTATAAAGAAATTGCGGGATTAACAGGTTTGGAATGGAATAAAGTACGCAGCCTTATACAAAACGGCAGAAGAAATTTAAAAATTTGTATGGATAACAAAGAAGCATTTGCAAAAAAATGAGTGAGGATAATAAAAATATAAAACAATATTCTTCAGCAGATATTCAAAAATATTTGCAGGGAAAATTATCTGCTGCCGAAATGTATGCAATGGAAAAAGCGGCAATGGACGATCCGTTTTTAGCTGACGCGATTGAAGGCATGCAAAATAATTTTGAAGATGAAACAACCTTTAATAATGATATTGAAGATTTGAAAAAAAGACTGGCAGAAAGAATTGAAGAAAAAAATAAAATAATTCCAATTTCACCAAACCGCTTGTGGTGGCGGGTTGCAGCAACCGTTGCTGTTTTGCTTGGTGCAACCGCGTTAATGTATAATTATTTTAATAAGAATTCCTTTTCAAAACAAAACATTGCAGCAAAAAAACAGGAAACTGCAATTGCAGATTCTGCCATTCAGCAAAACAAGCAATTACCTGTAACTACGCAATTTGATACAGCTAATAAACCTGGCATGACTGTAAATAAAAAATCAGCTAAAAAAATAATTGCAGGCAGTGAAGAAAGAAAAGTTGCTTCAGTAAAAAAAGAAAATAAAACAGATAAAAATGCTTCAAGTGATATCGTATTTGATAAGAAAGAAATAAAACAAAAAAAATATGATCCTGTTTCACAAATGGATTCTGCAAAAATAAACACAGATAGTTCATTAAATACTGCTGTGCCAGCCTACAATACAACTGTTTCACCTGTTACAAATGCTTTGCAGGGAAAAGTGGCAGGATTAAATATTCAAAATGACAAATTATTATATAACAATTCTTTCCAGGGCAAAGTTGTTGATGTAAACATGCAACCTGTTATTGGTGCAAATGTTCTTTTAGAAAATAAAAAAATTGGTGCAACAACTGATAATAATGGATTTTTCAATATTAACACCAACAAGAATGATTCTGTTATTAATGTGTATGTTAATTCAATTGGTTTTAATAATACTTCTGCCATTTTAAAAAACAACAATGATCTTACTAAAAATACAATTCAATTGCAGCCAAATTCGAATGCATTGAGTGAAGTTGTGGTTACAGCTTTGGGCATACAAAAAAAACAAGACAATGAAGATGAAGAAACAACCATTGCTCCTGGCGAACCCAGTGAAAAAAAATCAACCGCTCAAAAAGCAATGCCGTCAATAGGTTGGGAACAATACAATAATTATCTTGACAGCAACAAAAAAATAACCACTGCAGATTCAACCATAAAAGGAAAAGAAATAATTTCTTTTATCATTAATAAAAAAGGCGAAGTGTCTTCCTTTAAAATTATTCAATCACTGTCTTCCGCACATGATACAGAATCAATACGTCTTGTAAAAGAAGGGCCTGCATGGAAATTATTAAAAGGCAAAAAAACAAGGGCCACACTTGTCATTCAGTTTTAATTACAGATTAACTTACTTTCGCATTTCAAAAATTATTTGTTATATGAAAAAGCTAATCCCCGTTTTTTATTTTTTACTTTTTGCTTTTTATTTTTCGAACGCGCAGCAATTAAAAACGCCTTCGCCATCAGCACCTCAATTTGTAAAACAGGATTTCGGTTTATCTGCAATTGAATTATCATATTCGCGCCCAAATATTAAAGGAAGAAAAATTTTCGGCGACCTTGTTCCTTTTGGAAAAGTTTGGCGCACCGGCGCAAACCAAGCCACCACACTCACTTTCGGCGACACTGTATTAATCGGCGGAACTAAAATTGCGCCAGGAAAATATGGCTTATTAACAATGCCTGCTGAAAAAGAATGGACAATGATTATTACAAAACAAACTGACGTTACAAATCCTGCGGCCTACAAACCGGAGCAGGATGTTGTGCGCATTAATGTGCCTGTTGAAAATTTACCTTTTAAAGTAGAAACATTTACAATCATGTTTAATAATGTAAGCGCAAACAGTTGCGACCTTGATATGATTTGGGATAAAACATCCGTTTCGTTCCCGATAAAAACGGAGATTGACACAAAAATTATGTCGCAGATTGATGATGCTTTTAATAAAGACAACCGTCCGTATTTCGCGGCGGCCATGTATTACCTGGATAATGGAAAAGATTTGAACAAGGCGCTGGAATGGTTTAATAAAGCAGCCGATCAAAATCCAGCAGCATATTTTATTATTTACCAGAAAGCCCGCTGCCAGGCCAGGCTTGGCAAAAAACAAGATGCTATTTCAACCGCGCAAAAATCCATGCAGCTTGCAAAAGATCAAAACAACAGCGATTATGTTTCGCTGAACGAGAAACTGATTGCATCATTAAAATAATTTTATCTTTTCTTTTTTTGTAGCGATCATTTTATCATTAATGAACATTAGTTGCGTCGCACACTTGTACAGCTGATTCTTTACTCAGCAAAAATAATTATCCGGCTCCGGCATTAATGCGGAGTTTTTTTTAACACTTTCATTTTATGACCAAAATATTTTGGCAGGGTTCTTGAAAATCAATAGTTATTATTAATCAAAAAAATAATTTTATGAGCGCACAAAAAATATTAGTAGGAACCTTAACAGGTGTGGTTATTGGTTTATTAATAGCTCCCGCAAAAGGAAGCGAAACAAGGCAAAAAATTTCTGATTCAGCAGAATCAATTAAGCGCAAGCTGCGCAGCATAAGAGGCAGCGCCAACGATGAACTGGACGAATTGCAGGAAATTTTTGAACACGAAACAGAAGGGCTTAAAGATGATGTACGTGAAAGGATTTTGAAATTGATTGAAGCCAGCAAAAAAAGTTATAACTCTATTAAAACCGAAGCACAGTCTAATTAAGGCATTTTGAAATCATTAAAAAAGTGGGTAATTGCTTACCCACTTTTTTTGATCTGTGCTACCCGCATTAATATTACTAATTACGGAATAATAAACTGATTAATGTTTCTCTGATAAATAATGCTCTTTCAAAACATCTTCACCATATTCATTTCCTTTTTCTCTCCAGATTGCATGTATATGATTGCCATGTGCAGCAGGCCCGCAATTATCAAATTCAATCAGGAAGGTAGGCCCGTTCAAAACATAATAATGTAGTTTCGATTCTTCATATGCGCCGATCCATCCAAAATAAATTTTATCAATCCCGGCTTTTACAATTTTATCATATTCAATAACTGCTTTCTCATATTCTAAATTAAAAACAAATTCACGGATGATGTATTGCAATACTGCCTGCTGTTCCTTTGTCATTTCCGATGCCCGGATACCCCAGTTGTCAATTAAACGCTTTCCGCTTTCTGCCCCCGTAATAATATCTTTTGGAACATCTTTATTCATCGTTGATTGCTTTTGTTGTGCAGGCGATAATAAATGAATCAGCTTAATACCAAGATCCTCTTCTTCACCAAGCACACGTAACCCGGCGTATGACATTATTGGAAATTCTGCGGGATCTGTTCCAACAAAAAATGGTGTTACAGAAAGTTTATCATTTACAAAAGTGAAATTGATGGAAAGATGATGGCCTTCAACTTTATATCCCCACGCACTATCAGATGGCAGTCCAAAAAAAGCAAGATAAAAATTACGCGGCGACCATTGCAGTGACTTTATACCTTTAAGATTTTCATCATTAAGTTCTCCCTGGTAATAAAGGCTGTCATAATATTGGTTCAGCAATGCATCAAGCTGCATAATGCTGGTGGCTTTAAGATAGCCTTGCGAACTGAGTGATGCGGAAAGAATACGATGAAAAAGTTTACGCTGTTCTTCCGTCATATTACCTACATTAATGCCGGCCCTTGCGCGCAGGCCAACAGGCAGGTTGTTCCATTTAACCCTTGCAGTATCATTAAAAGCAAGAAGCGCTGCTTGCTTCTGCATATTATTAAGTGAGTTGACAAATGAAATTGCAGCCTGTTTTATTTCTGCATTATAACCTGGCTGGCTGTTAGATAAAAATGGTAAGAGTAAAAATAAAATTAATGCCGCAGTTAGCAGTTTGGAGTTTGGCATGGTATGATTTTTTTATGAAGTTACGGAATTTGCAAATTTTGCTCTAAGGGCCATCCGTAAGATTATGCGTGGCTGCAGATGATAAATGCAAACTGATTAGGCATTAATTTTTTTAAATCCAACTGCTGCAAACAGGCAGCTCAATATTATCACACCAATTGCACCAACAACATTCAACCAAAGAAAACTTAAATTCACAATTCCTTTTTGATTGAGTATATGAATTGTAATAACAAAAATTTCTGTTATTAATGCGCTAATAAAAACGGCGTTGCCTCCAACTCTTTTCATATAAAATGCAACTAAAAAAATCCCAAGTATTACTCCGTAAAATAATGAACCAAGTACATTCACAGCTTCTATCAAACTGTTACCGATATTATATGCCAGCTGCGCAACTATAATACAAAATACGCCCCACAAAAATGTGTACCATTTTGATAAATTGTATTCTCTTTTTTCTGATAATTCTTTTTTTGAAAAGCGCTTGTGAAAATCAACAATGGTGCATGATGCGAGAGAATTTAATGCAGCAGCAATTGAACCCCACGCTGCTAAAAAAATAACTGCTATTAATAAACCGATTAATCCTTTCGGCAAATAATCAACTACAAAACGAAGAAAAATATAATTGGTATCGTTATCATCGCCTTTTACATCTTTATCATTCAGCCATCTTTTTATTGTTTTTCGAAATGCAATTTTCTGATCGTTCATTGCATGCAACGACAATTCAGTTTGCTGATATAATGCACTGTTTTGTTGTGAAGAATTAGCTGACAAAAAATTCATAGCCGCTACTTTTCTTTCCTGCGCAGCATTGTATTGATTTTGCAAATCGTTTAATGAATCTTTATATTTTGTATTCTCCAGTAATTTTAATTGCGATTGATTGAAAAAAACAGGTTCGCTTGTATATTGATAAAATGCAAAAACCAAAACGCCGATTAATAAAATTAAAAATTGCATCGGCACTTTTACCAAACCATTCATTAATAAACCAAGTTTACTTTCTGTTTCAGATTTCGCTGTCAGGTATCTTCCTACTTGTGATTGATCTGTTCCGAAATATGAGAGCGCTAAAAAAAATCCGCCGATTACGCCGCTCCACATGTTATACCGATCATTCCAGTTAAAATGTTTTCCATCAACACCGCTTGTTATAATATTTAATTTTCCTGCTTTCCCGCTTACATGCAATGCATCAAAAAGGCCAACATGAGCCGGCAACAAATGAACAACCATATAACCTGCAACGCCCATTCCTAAAAAAATAATAATGAACTGCAATTGCTGCGTGTAGGCAACTGCTTTTGCGCCGCCGGTTACTGTATAAATAATCAGCAGGCCGCCCATAAAAATATTTGTCCATAAAATATTCCACCCGAGTAATGATGATAAAATAATGGAAGGCGCTGAAATGCTGATGCCTGTTGATAATCCGCGCTGCAATAAAAATAAAAAAGAAGTGAGCGTGCGCGTTTTAAGATCAAATCTTTTTTCTAAAAATTCATACGCCGTATAAATTTTTAGCTTGTGAAATACCGGGAGAAACGTGATACACAACACAACCATCGCCAATGGCAATCCAAAATAATATTGCACGAAACGCATGCCATCTGTGTAAGCTTGTCCGGGTGCAGATAAAAAAGTTACAGCGCTTGCCTGCGTGCCCATAATGCTGAGCAAAATTAAATACCATGGCATTGATCGGTTTGATAAAAAATATCCGTCAAGATTTTTTGTGGCGCTGCTTTTATACAAACCATAAGAGATAATTGCAATAAGCGTTACGGCCAAAACTATCCAGTCAATCTTGCTCATGAAAAATGTTTGGTGAGCAGGTCAAAAAATAAGATTAATACAACCAGCACGCCAATTAATAATGCATACCAATAGTTCCAGCTTTTAAACAATGGAACTTTATCGTTATCATTATTATTCATGAAGCAATTTTTGATTTATGATTTGAGGTTCGGGATTTAAAACTATTAATGATCAGGAATCAGAGATGAAGAATACAGAATATTGTTTTTTAGATTTTGGATATCCGCACATTCAAATTTCAAATTAGAAATTTCAAATCCAAAACCTTTCATCATAAATCTTAATCTTTCTTATTCCGCGAAGCTATTAATGATGCGATGAGCAGCCCTAATGCAATGCCAATCACCATTCCAACGGTTGCCCGTTTTATTAAACGCCCCATTAATAAACCAACTACCACAGCAACAGCAATTGCAATGTCCCTTCTTTGTTTCATAATTTTTAAAATCCTTTCTTGTGGTTCAATGCAATAATGTTGGCAAGCAAACGGTATGCACCTGGCACGCCAGCCGGCAATTCGCGGAAAAAAACAAGGCCAGTATAAACAAATTTCCCTTTGCCATAATCAGCAACCACAAGGCTCCCGGTTTGTTCAGGTTCGCCTGCATCGTGCATGGATAAAATAGTTTCGTATTTCGGATCGGGCTGGTTAATAAAATAAATTCCGCGTTCCTGTATCCATCCTTCAAAATCTTTATCGGAAATTTTATTCGGAAAATTTAATACAGGATGATCTGTTTTCAGAAAATTTACTTTCGCATTTTCATCCGTAACGCGGTTGCTGGAAATTGTAAATGGATAAGGCCCGATTTTTACTTTTGTATTTCCAACATTATTATTCCTGTTGTACTGTACAATAAGGTTGCCGCCATCTTTTACATAATCCATGAGCACATTATATTTTCCCATTAACCATTCATGCACATCATACGCGCGCACGCCGGCGAGTATTGCATCAAATTGCGTAAGGTTTGCTGTATTAATATCTTTTTCTTTCAGCATTACAACATCATAGCCCATTTGCACCAAAGCCTGTGGCACCTTATCTCCTGCACCTTCAATGTAACCAATTCGTTTACCCGAAATTTTTACATCTGCAACTACAAATTTTTCTTTTGCCTTTTTAAAATAATCAATTCGCGGAATATGATCGTAAGCAATTGTTTCCAGTTGTTCGGCAGTATCTGTTTTTCCATTTTCATCTATTAATAAATCTGCTAAATCAACAATTGTTTCTTCTTTTTCCGGCTTCGCAGAAAAAATGAAATTGTTATTATAAGAAATTGCATTTTGTTTTACAGATATATTATTTGTTTTTGTTAATGAAATTTTTGGCTGGATATTTTTAGCGCTTTGATTTTTTGTGAGCGCTTCAAAAGATTTTTCATCTCCATTTGTAAACAAAACCAATTCAGGATCAAACTGCCCGGTAACCGGCGGCAATACAGTTAATGGCTGGTACAATTCACCTTTTACCGGATCTGTAAATTTATATTGGACCGGGCGCGTGAAAACAAAATCCTGCCCTTCAATCGTTAATTTAAAAAATGCCTGGAAAGCAGGCTGGCTTTGCGGATCGCCAATCAGCAATTGTTCCTTTACATTATAAGAACCTGGCGACATATCTTCTTCCAGCCAATAAGGTTGGGTGATTGCATTATTATCGTCAACAGTAAAAGATTTATTAAGAAAAATGTTTTTGTTTTTATCTAAAACAATTTGCAAGGAAGTATCCATCTGGGGTTGCAGCCAAAAAACTTTATCATGCGGAACCACTGAAAAATAATTTTGCTGATAAGCAACTGCTGAAGATTCCAGTTTTATTCCTTCGAGATTACTATTAATACCGCTGCGGTTATTAATAGTAAAAGATACGTTGAGCAAATCGCCCTGAACGGTGTAACCATTATGAACAGTGGCTTCCAGCCAAAGGCCGCTGCATGCTTCAATGAGTTGTTGTGTTTCTTTTAATTTTTGTGTTTTCCAGTAACCATCTTTTAGCTTCGAAATTTCTTTGTATAAATTCACCAAACCCGGAACAGATTTTTCAGGATTAATCAATGAATAATTTTTTATTAATCCATCTATTAATAATTCAATCTGCGATCCGTTTTCAACCCTGTTCCACTTTGTAATAATGCCATCCATTGGATCATTATGCGCAGCATCACCTGCAACAGTTGTAAAATATTCGAGCGATTGCCCGCGCGCCGGTGTTAATGCTGCTCCCTGGCTTTTGTGCTGGGTGCGGCTTTCAGCGGCAATCTCTCCGTAACTTTTTCCAAGTATCGCATTATACACGCCAACATCAATCTTCATTTGATCTTCACTTGTTGTATTTGTGTTGCCGAAATTAAAAGTGTTCCATAAAATTCTTTTTGCCTGCCAGGGTTTTACACCGTATTTAAATTGTTCAGGAAAACGGTTTGGATCGGCAGCTGCGGAAAAAGCTTCGTGCGCGAGAATTGCTGATGCTGAATGATGCCCGTGCCCAGCCCGCGCATCTTCAGGAAACCTCGTTATTAATATATCGGGTTGAAATTTTCGTATCACCCAAACCACATCGCTTAATATTTTTTCTTTGTCCCATGTCTTCAACGCTTCTTCTGTTGTTTTGGTAAAACCAAAATCAAATGCACGCGTAAAAAATTGTTCAGCGCCGTCAATCCTGCGCGCAGCAAGCATTTCCTGCGTTCTTATTAATCCGAGTTCAACGCCTTGTTCATCGCCAATTAAATTTTGGCCGCCATCACCGCGTGTCATTGACAAATAACCTGTGCGGTATAAACGGTCTTTTGCCATATACGCAATCAATCTCGAATTTTCATCATCAGGATGCGCGGCAACATATAAAACAGAACCAAGCACTTTTAATTTATTCAAACGAAGAAATAATTCTGCGGAAGTATATGATGCAGGAGTTTGTGATTGCGCAAATGAAAAAGTAAAAAGTAAAAAATAAAAAAAGGTTTTCATCATTATTCAATCTTTAAAAAATCATTTTATTAATAAGAAAGGCATTAATAATTTTTAAACAATTAATATTTAATGTGAAATAAAAAATAATTAATATTAATATCCGCGTTCAATTATTCTCCGCAAATTCTCCGGCATAAATACCTGAGCTAGTCATTGCTTTTATTAAAAACAACTTTTACATTTATTATTTTACATTCAATATTTATCATTTATCATTTATTATTCTCCAACCATAAAAACAGCATTGCAAAAAAGCAGCTTTCCGTTTTCCCAAAAACTTCTGAACAACACATCATCTGCCAAATAAACAATTTGCCCGCGGCCCGATTCCTGCACACCAAATATTAATCCGTCTTTCAGTTTTTCTTTGGCTTTGCTTCCTGTAAAACCGCTTACGTAATTATCTTTTTTAATAACGCCAACATTCCATCCGCCGTCTTTTAAAAATTCATACACATTATCATCCTGTTTTAAAGTGTAATAATAATTTGGATAGCCAAACGCAAGCGGGTGGCTGTTATCCAGCTCCACTTTATAAATAGAACCAGGCGTGCTGTTGATTAAATTATCCCTTTCGCGGCTTTCGTATTTATGCAAATCTGCATATTCATCTTTTTTGCTTTTGTCTTTGTCGCTATCTTTTTTATCATCTGCATTTTCTTTTTGCTTAATACCAAAATCACTTTTTGATAATTGCGCAACCGCATTTTCCAATGCAATTATTTTGCCACCTTGTTGTACCCAATTCTTTAATTGTTCAGCAGCATTTTTATCGCTCAAAAATTTATAATAACCATCCGGCATAATCAGCACATCTATATTTTTCCAGTTCACTCTTCCAATGTCATCTGCATTAATTAATGTGATTGGATAATTTAATTGTTGCTCAAAAAAATGCCATACTTCGCCAGCGCCGCCGGAACTTACGCCATTGCCTGTAAGGAGCGCCACTGCTGATTTCCGGATGATATTAATTTTATCACTGCCAAAATCAAAACCTTTATCAACAAACCCTGAAGAAACAGGATATGCATCAACGTTATACATCTTTGCAGCATCATTAATCACTTGCGAAAATGTGTTTTCTATTTTTTGATTTGATGTTTTTAATATTAATAAAGTCCCTTTTTCAAATTTTATTCCGCCGGTTTCAAATGGCTGCACTGCATAACGGACTTTTATATTTTTTTTCAACATGCCTGCCAAAAATTTTGCGCTGCTTAATCCGTTCCATTTTATCGCATAACCATAACCGTTATCCTGCGCATTACTATTTTTTGTTTGCGGGTTTTCTTTTGAGCTATTAATAAAAACATTTCCGCCAAAAACATTTAATCCATAAACAAAAGGCAGCGACCATGCAGTGATATCATACGTTGCAGAATCACTGATTTTTGAATTTCGTTCAAACAAAACTTTTATCAGATTTGTTTTTGGCTGATTGGTATTAATAACAATATCACCAGCTTCTGCCTTATACATTTCCTGTTTGCCTGATTGATAATTGAAGCCTGTAAAATTTCCTGCACTTGCATAGCCCCAATCAATCAAATTCCTGTCCAGCAAGGTTTTCAGCGCACCGAGCGTTCCGGCATTGTCATTGTTTTTTATTAAATAAGATTTGAATTCGGCTACTCGTGGATTTGAAAAATACTGGTGAAATTCTTTCACAAGCTTCGCACTGTTTTGCGAACTCACTTCAATTGTTGACATACCAGTTGTATAATGATGCAATAACCTGTCGGCCAAAGTAAGTGTATCGCCCGCTTCATTAATAACTGCGAGGCCGGCGCTTATTCCGCCCTGTTCAAAAGTCATTCCGATGGCGCCATTATACAAAGGATAAGTATCGCCATAACTCGGATAAAAAAGATCGAACTCCTGTTTTGTAAAAAACAACCAGCCATTTTTATCAAAATATTTTGCATTGTTCTTTCCAATGTATTGCTGAAACTCGCGCTGCCACGGAGTTATCACTTCATGATAGGGTTCTGCTGCAGGCGCAAAATAATATGGCGCATTAAAACCTTGTTCATGATAATCAACATGAACCTGCGGCAACCATTCATTATATTTTTTCATGCGTTGCTGTGTTTCCAGTTGTGTTTGCCATGCCCAGTCGCGGTTCATATCAAAGTTGTAATGATTGGTTCTTCCGCCAGGCCATGGTTCGCGGTGCTCGCGCGATTGCGGATCAGGATTTGGATTTTTTCCAACAACAGAATTGTACCAGTTTATATAACGATCGCGTCCATCAGGATTAATACATGGATCAATAATAACAACCAAATTTTTCAACCATTCCTTTGTTTGAGTATTTGCAGGATTAACGAGTTCGTAAATCATTTTCATTGCTGCTTCGGAAGATGCTGCTTCGTTTCCATGCACATTATAACTGAACCAAACAATTGCGGGCGTATTTTCGTCAGGCAACATTTTATCTTTTGCAATTCCAGCCAACTGCAAATTATTAATGCGTATAGATTCAAGTTTTTTTAAATTTTCCGGCGAAGCAATATATGCAAGCAATAATGGGCGGCCTTCATTTGTTTCTCCGTACTGTTCCAGCTTAACCATGTCCGGAGCGGTTTCCGCAACTTTTTTAAAATAATTTACAATTTTAAAATGTGGTGTAAAATGGCTTCCCAATGTATAACCCAAAAAATTTTCGGGCGAAGGAATTGTTTGCGCATGCAATAAAAAAACAGAAATAATAAGACAAAATAAAGCAATCAGTTTTTTCATATTTTTGAAAATAAGTTGTGAATATAAGCAAAGCGCGAAAATAAAAACGTTATCGCATAAGTTCTGCCAATATGAAAGTCTTTCCATGTAAATTTAAATTTTAAATATTTCTCTCTATGTCCCAAAGAATGGTTTTCAATACTGCAAGAATATTATTGGTGTTTCTTCTTCCTGCTTTTGTATTTGCACAGGAAGAAATTAATCCGTACCAATACAGCATACATAAAAAAATTGAATGCATTAATGGCGCTGTTGTTTCAGCACATCCGCTTGCGAGTAAAGTTGGGGCTGATATCCTGAAACAAGGCGGCAATGCTTTGGATGCAGCTATTGCCACACAACTCGCACTGGCCGTGGTTTATCCGGGTGCGGGCAATATTGGCGGCGGTGGTTTTATGATTGCGCGATTAGCAAACGGGAAAAATGTGGCGCTTGATTTTCGTGAAAAAGCGCCCGGAAAAGCCGGCCGCGATATGTACCTTGATGCTAACGGCAACGCACAAACGAAGCTGAGCCAGAATGGTACTTTATCTTCCGGCGTGCCGGGAACTGTTGCGGGATTGTTTGAAGAATTAAAATATGCGCGGCTGCCATTTAAAAAATTAATTCAGCCCGCAATTGATCTTGCAGAAAAAGGTTTTGCAATTTCTGCTTCAGAAGCAAGGGGGTTGAATGCATTTCAAAATGATTTTAAAAAATATAATACGCTCACGCCAATTTTTGTAAAATCAACGCCATGGAAAGAAGGCGATACATTAATACAAAAAGATTTGGCAGCAACATTAATGCGCATCCGCGATAATGGTGCAAAAGGTTTTTATGAAGGGGAAACTGCTGATTTGATTATTGGTGAAATGAAACGCAGCAACGGAATTATAAGTTATGATGATTTAAAAAATTATAAAGCGATAGAACGTGAACCTGTTGTTTTTAATTATAAAATGGATTACACAATTATTACAATGCCGCTGCCAGCCAGTGGTGGCGTGCTTTTGCCACAAATGATGAAGATGATTGAAGACCAGCCATTAAAAACTTACGGCTTTGAATCTGTGAATGCAGTTCATTTAATGACGGAAGTTGAACGTTTATCTTATGCTGATCGTGCAAAATATTTAGGCGACAGGGATTTTTATAAAGTGCCCGTAAAAATGCTTACCAGCACGCCTTATATTATTGAACGGATGAAATTATATGATCCTTCAAAGGCGGGAAACAGTAAAGATATTGGCTCGGGAAATATTCCTGCTGAAAGTGAAGAAACAACACATTTTGATGTGTATGATAAATACGGAAATGCAGTTTCTATAACAACAACTTTAAATGGCGGTTACGGCAGCAGGACTGTTGTTGGCGGCGCAGGTTTTTTATTGAATAATGAAATGGATGATTTTAGTGTGAAGCCCGGCGTACCGAATATGTATGGTGCAGTTGGCGGTGAAGCCAATGCTATTGCGCCCGGCAAACGCATGCTCAGCTCGATGACGCCAACAATTGTTTTAAAAAATAATAAACCTTTTTTAGTTGTTGGCACGCCTGGCGGGACAACAATTACAACTTCTGTTTTTCAAACATTGGTTGATATTATTGAATTTGATATGAGTGCGGAAGATGCTGTTAATAAACCAAAATTCCATCATCAATGGCTGCCGGACGAAATTTTTGTTGAGAAAGATTTTCCTATGAGTGTGCGTGAAGAATTGCAAAAAATGGGTTACAAAATAACACAACGCGAATCGATTGGAAGAACAGAAGTAATAAAAATTGCTGATGGAAAAATAACTGCTGTTGGCGATAAGCGGGGTGATGATACGGCGGAAGGATATTAATAAATTAAGAATTGATAATTAATAATCAAAAATTTCAAACCATGTCATTAGGAGAAACATACCTTCAATCCGTAATTAAACGGATGAAGAGTTATAAAGATTTGGGCGATAAAACTTTTGTGCAACTGGAAGAAAAAGATTTTCATTTTCAGCCAAATGAAGCATCTAATTCTATTGCCATTATTATTCAGCATTTGGCGGGAAATATGCTGAGCCGCTTTACCAATTTTTTAACCGAAGATGGTGAAAAAGAATGGCGGCAGAGAGATGCTGAATTTGATGAACAGCAATTATCAAAAGAAAAACTAATTGAACACTGGGAAAAAGGCTGGCAGGTTGTGTTTGGTGCATTGCAATCATTAACAGAAAATGATTTGCTGAAAACAATTTATATACGCAGTGAAGCGCTTTCGGTTGTTGATGCGATTAACCGGCAGCTGGCGCACTATCCGCACCACGTCGGGCAAATAGTTTATATAGGTAAAATCATTAAAAACGATCAATGGAAAAGCCTTTCTATTCCCAAAAATCAGTCAGCAGTTTTTAACCGTCAAATGAATGAAAAGAAGTGATTTCAATTATTCATTAATAGCAAAAACTGTTTATTAATCCATCATATAAAAATCGTATTTCCCAAATTGCAATCATTTAACAAATAAATCTCCTTCAATTTGCCCCAAAAAAGGCTTTGGTATTGAATTTGCAAACCATTATTGATTCGTTATTTTTGCAAATCCCAACTCCCGTGCACTGAAAAAGTTTTTGAAAATATCTTTTAATGCGTTCCTGACATTATTGTTGTTGCTGCTGGCGTTTTTCCTGCTGGCGCAAACAATTAACCAACGCCCCGTATTATATGGCATCGCATTCGTTGCGGTTGTTGTATTGCTTGTAAAAGTTATTACAAAATACTCCGCGTTATTCTGCATTTTATTTTTATTCAGTTTGTGGTTATTAATACAAACACCGCGTGTGCAAACCTGGCTGGTTTCAAAAGTTACCAATACACTTTCTAAAGAGTTGCATACAACAATCAGGGTAAAGCATATTGATTTCTCTTTATTCAATAAAATGATAATCCGGCAAACGCTTGTAGAAGATCAGAATAAAGACACGCTTTTATTTGCCGGGGAATTAAATGTAAATATTACCGATTGGTTTTTTGCAAAAGATTCTGCCGAGCTGCAATACATCGGGCTGAATGATGCAACAATAAAATTACAACGCACAGATTCGGTTTGGAACTACCAGTTTTTAGCAGATTATTTTGGCGGCCCGAAAAAAACTTCAACCAAAAAAGGAATTGTATTTGATTTAAAAAAAGTACAGCTTAATAATATCCATTTTTTAAAAAGAGACGGCTGGCGCGGGGAAGATATGGATTTGCACCTGGCTTCGATGTCGCTAAATGCAGATGAAATAAATTTCTCCGAAAAAATTGCGCGCATCAATTCGCTTGAATTTACTGAACCTTCTTTTTCAATTACAAATTACCAGGGCAAAAGGCTTGTGGCGCCAATTGATACAGCGAAAATTATTAATGATAAAAACCATCTTCGTTTTAACACCGCAGGCTGGAATATTACAGCAAAAACAATGACTGTAAAAAATGGTTCTTTCCGCGATGATAAATTAAACGGGATTAAACCAACTGATTATTTCGACAGCCATCATATTTATTTTTCTGCAATCAACTGGGATTTTACAAACCTGAAAATGCAGCAGGATACGATGGTTGCGCAAATACAGTTAAGCACCAAAGAACGAAGCGGTTTAGTGGTAAAAAAATTATCGGCGCAGGTAAAATTTTTTCCTGAAGCAATGGAGTTTGCAAAACTGGATTTGCAAACCGGCAAAAGCCATTTGCGGAAATTTTTCGCGATGCGTTATAAAAGTTTTGACGACATGTCTGACTTTGTAACTAAAGTAAATATGGAAGGCGATTTTACTGACGCAAGCATCAGCAGTGATGACATTGCTTATTTTGCGCCTGAATTAAAAAATTGGAAAAAAGATATCCGCATTACCGGCATTATTAATGGCACGGTTGCAAACCTTGGCGGAAAAAATATTGTAATAACTGCAGGAAAAAATACATTGCTCAACGGCGATATTCATCTTAAAGGTTTGCCGGATATTGATCAAACTTTTATTGAATTTAAATCAAATGATTTCCGTACTACTTATGCAGATATGGTTACACTTGTTCCGCAATTAAAAACGGTTACACAACCACGCCTTGATTTAATAGAATACCTGCGCTTTAAAGGAACGTTTAATGGTTATATAAAAAATTTTGTAACCAACGGGACCATTGAAACAAAACTCGGCACTTTAGTTACAGATGTAAACATGAAATTCCCCGGTAATAATCCAACTATTTATGCAGGCAGCATTAATACAACCAATTTTGAGCTCGGAAAATTTTTAGATAATGATAACCTCGGCAATATTTCTTTTAATGGAAAAATAAATGGTTCAGGGCTTGCAGCCAACACACTTAATGCACAACTGGATGGCACAATCCACAATCTTGAATTTCATGATTACACATACCAGGATATTGTTGTAAAAGGATCTGTGGCAAAAAAGAAATTCAATGGCCATTTAATTTCAAGCGATCCGAATTTGCAGGCAGAACTGAATGGTTTGATTGATTTCAGCCAAGGCCTGCCAAAGTTTGATTTTGACGCACAGGTAACGCAGGCCGATTTCAGGAAATTAAATTTTATTAAAGATGCGCTGGAGTTCAATGGCAAACTGGAATTTAATTTTACCGGAAACAGCCTGGATAATATTCTTGGCACAGCCCGCATTTATGACGCGGCAATTTTTAAAAACGGCCAGCGCATTTCTTTTGATTCATTAACACTGCAATCAGCTATTACTGACAATAATAAAACGATTACTATTTTAAGCAACGAGTTTGATGCAGCGCTTGTGGGTGAATTTTCGATAAAAGATTTGCCTTCGGCTTTTCAAACTTTTTTAAATAAATATTACCCGAGTTATATTAAACCAACAATTACAAAACTGGCTCCTCAAAATTTCAGTTTTGTTATCACCACAAAAAAAATAGATGACTATTTAGAGTTGTTTGAAAAAAGAATTACAGGTTTCAACAACACTACAATAAGCGGGCGTATTAATACCAAAGAAAATTTATTGGATTTGAATGCAGAAGTGCCGCAGTTCACATATAAAAATCTTACGTTCAATAATGTTGTGCTGAAGGGAAACGGAAACCTTGATAGTTTGTCTGCCGATGCAACCATTGGCGATGTGCAGGTAAACGACAGCCTTCATTTTCCCGGAACGCATATTAAAGTCCGTTCTTCATCAGATGTTTCTGATGTTGCCATTACAACAAGCGCAAACCAAACACTTAACTCTGCAAATATTGCAGCGCAGGTAAAAACCTTGCCAGACGGTGTTCGCATCAAATTTAAACCTTCAGTTTTTGAAGTAAACAGTAAACCGTGGACGATTAATAAAGATGGGGAACTGGTTTTAAGCAAAGACCTCGTTTCTGCAAATGATTTAAAAATTTACAGCGGCGATCAGCAGGTATTAATAACAACACATCCTTCAAGAGACGGGAACTGGAACGATGTGCATATTGATTTGAAAAAAATAAATATAGGGGATTTTTCTCCGTATTTAGTAAAAAGCGACAGGCTTGAGGGTTTGGTTACGGGAACAAGTGATATCATAGATCCTTTCGGTGAAAAACAAAATTTTACATTCAAAGGACAGGCAGAACAATTCAGGTTAAATAATGATTCTATTGGTAAAATAGATATTGCCGGCGGTTATGATAAAAACAGCGGCCTTGTAAATGCACAGGTTAATTCTGATAATAAAAATTATCATTTCGATTTGAAAGGAATTTTCAGCACGCTCGATAGTTCAAAAACAACCAATCAACCAATTAACCTTACCATTAATTTAAAAGATACAAAAGTTGAATTACTCCAAAAATATATCGACGGCGTTTTCAGTAATATTGACGGATATGCAAGCGGGCAATTACAAGTTGTTGGTCCGGGAAACCAGCTTAAATATATTGGCAAACTCCAGTTACGTGATGGAAAACTAAAAGTAAATTATACGCAATGCACATATAAAATTCCATCTGCAAATGTTGATATGGAAGATGGCTTTATTGATTTTGGCGCATTTACCATACAGGATACATTGGGACATTCGGCGCAGGTTACACGCGCAAAATTATACCATCATTCATTTAATGATTTGAGTTACGATTTTGCAATCAGTACAAATAAAATGTTGTTGCTTAATACAAAATTAACTGACAACAACCAGTTTTATGGAAAGCTGATTGGGCGCGTAAATTTTACATTAACAGGCAAGCAGGAAAATATGCTGATGAGCATTAAAGGCGAACCAACTGACAGTTCAAATATTTTTATACCATCTGCAAGTAACCGCGAAAGCGCCGATGCAGATTTTATTGAATGGAAAGTGTATGGTAAAGAAATGCATTCATCATTTAATAAAAAAGCAACAGATCTGAAAGTGAAACTTGATCTCACAGCAAATAATTATGCAAATGTGTATGTGGTAATTGATCCGCTGACGAATGATATTATAAAAGCAAATGGCCGCGGCAACCTGCTTATTAATGTGGGAACCACTGAAGATTTAACGATTAATGGCCGTTATGAAATTGACAGGGGAAGTTATAATTTCAGTTTTCAATCATTGGTGCGCAAGCCATTTACATTTAGTGAAAGCGCAGATAATTATATTCAATGGACAGGAAACCCTTATGATGCAGACATTAATATTGAAGCCATTTATGAAGCAGAAAATATCAGCTTTAATGATTTGGGATATAATACATCAGCCGGCGGTTCTTACGGAACAAGTACTAACCTGAACAAATACCGCGGGCCAATTATTGTAACTGCAAAATTGACAAATAAATTAACCAGCCCAACCATTGCATTTGCAATTGATTTACCTCCAAACAGCCCGCTGAGAAACGACCAGGGCGCACTGAATTTATTACAGATCATACAAAATGATCCAAACGAATTAAATAAACAGGTTTCATTTCTTGTTGTATTTGGCCAGTTCGGGCCATTATCAAACAGCAATACAACATTTGATGCATCCACTGCAATTTCAGGAATTTTTGTAAACAGTATTTCCGGCGTTTTTTCAAATGTGCTCAGCAAATGGTCTTCAAATATTTTTCAAAAAATATTTAATGATCCGGGCATAAGGGTAAATTTTAATTCTATTTTTTATAATGGAAGTAATACACTTACAGGCATTGATGCAGATCCATCAAGATTAAACTACGATCGTACAAATTTGAATCTAACGATAGGAAAAAGTTTTTTAAACCAGCGCCTCACTTTTATATTCGGGAGTGCGCTTGATTTCGGCCTGAGCGCGCAACAGGCTGCTGCTGCGTCTTTCCAGTTTTTGCCCGATATTACTGCAGAATATAAAATAACACCTGACGGCCGCTTTGCATTCAGTCTATTTTATCGCGATTCATACCAATATCTTTCCGTAGCCAACCATACGGAAAACAGCAGCGGCGGAAGTGTTTCCTACACGCGCGATTTTGATAAGATTGATGAATTGTTTAAGAAGAAGAAAAAAGATAAGGACAAGGACAAACCAAAAGAAATAAAAGCACCTGTTGCAACCGCAGCCCCGGCGGAAACAAGCAGCCAGTAAAAAATGCTTGCATTAATATTAAGCAATAGAAAAACTGCTCATTTTTATTTCCCAGCCTTTAGCTGTTTTTTTAATTATAAATGTTTGCATGCTCCCTGCCATTGGTGAAACATACATTTTGTATGTATTTTCTGTTTCATCTATTTTAAATAACGGGCTGAAATAAAACCTCGACAAAGGATTATAATATTTTTCCTTTGCAGTTTTGTATTCTTCTTCTGTAAGTATTATTACACGTTTGTTTATTTTTTTGACGGCTTGTATATCTGCATTGTTACTGATAATTAAATATGTTTTTGCAGAATCATTAATGCTGCCATTAAACTTGCTGAATAGTGAATCGCACAATAAATTATTGGTGATGTTATCAATGATAGCTTCGTAAATAATTGTTCTATCAGTTCGTGGCAAATTGAATCTTGGGTTTGCATCAATTTTATCAGGGATGCCATCATTATCAGTGTCGCTGCTGTAAGGGTTAAGGATCATTTTAGTTTCTTCAATATCAGTCAGCCCGTCATTATCAGAATCGAGTGCTATTTTTTTTAAATCAAATTCTATTAATAATCCATCTTTCACTAATTTATATCCGGCAGGTGTACCCGGAATAACCATATTAGAAATTTTTTGTACTAAAGAAGCTTCTATTTGCAAAACGGTATCATTTTTTATTAATGAAAATTTTGAATCCCATTTAATATGAAGCGGTGCATTTTGTGATAATCCTGTGTAATATTTTTTTAACGATTTTTCTTTTTTATTATACACAGCAATCCATATTCCCTGTTCGTCTGTATAATCATTATATTTTCCGTCGAAATAAATAATTGCTTTATACAAATTGTTTTCTTCCTGCTTTATAATAAAAAAATTATTGATTCCTTCGGTCTTTATATCATTCAATGGCATGGAATGGGTTCGGAATATAGAATCCTGGTAAGGCGTATAATGATAAGCCGTTTTAAAAGGCGTAAAATTTTTAACCTCGTTAATATTTACACCAAACGCAGTAAAGGAAAGAATTTTACTGGTGTCAATGGGTTTGAACTCCGTGTAATGCCGAGATTTGTTGTAAATATCTTCTTCAGTACTTTTTTGCGCATTTGAATGTAAAAAAAATACCAACAAAAATAATGTCAGGATTTTCCCTTTCATACATATCAATTGATAAGCATTGATCTGTTTGAAGCAAATCAATTTTAAAAAATCAAATTACTTTAAAATATCAGGTTGTTTTTTTTGCAATTCACATCACTGTTGTTCATCATTCACTTTCAAAATTTCATGCCCGAGTTTATCGCGTTTTGTTTGCAGGTATTTTTCATTGTGCGGGTTTGGTTTTATTTCAACCGGAACAGTTCCCACAATTTCCAAACCATAGCCGGATAAGCCAGTACGTTTTTTTGGATTGTTACTTATTAAATTCAATTTAGTAATGCCAAGATAGCGGAGTATCTGCGCACCAACGCCATAATCCCTTTTATCCATCGGGAAACCGAGGTGCAGGTTGGCTTCTACGGTATCCATTCCATTTTCCTGCAGCTTGTAGGCTTTTAATTTATTAACCAGGCCAATGCCACGGCCTTCCTGGTTCATGTATAAAATGGCGCCCTGGCCTTTTGCTTCCACCATTTGCATGGCTTTGTGCAACTGGTCGCCGCAATCGCAACGGAGCGATCCTAAAATATCACCGGTAAAACAAGATGAATGAACACGGACTAAAACAGGTTCATCTTTTTTCCATTCGCCTTTTATTAATGCAAGGTGTTCATTCGTTGTATTTTTTTCGCGGAAAGCAATCAGTTTAAAATGGCCATATTTTGTAGGCATATCCACGCGCACAATTTCTTCTATTAATGAATCTGTTTTCAAACGGTATTCAATCAAATCAATAATAGAAATTAATTTGAAATCAAACTTCTTCGCAATTTCTTTCAGCTCAGACAAACGCGCCATCGATCCATCTTCATTCATAATTTCAACAAGCACTCCTGCTGCGCCCATTCCTGCGAGGCGCGCCAAATCAATCGTTGCTTCTGTATGCCCGGCGCGCCTTAATACGCCGCCTTTTTTTGCGCGCAATGGAAAAATATGCCCGGGACGGCCAAGGTCTGAAGGTTTTGTAGATTTATCAACCAATGCCTTAATCGTTTTTGCGCGGTCATGTGCAGAAATACCAGTTGTGCAACCATGCCCTAATAAATCAACAGAAACTGTGAATGCAGTTTCATGCAGCGCTGTGTTATTATTAACCATTAATTCAAGTTCCAGTTCATCGCAACGCTCTTCTATTAATGGCGCGCAAATGAGGCCACGCCCGTGTTTGCTCATAAAGTTCACGAGTTCAGGAGTTATATTTTCTGCGGCGGTAATAAAATCGCCTTCGTTTTCGCGGTCTTCATCATCAACTACAATAACCAGTTTTCCCCGCTTAATATCTTCAATCGCACTTTCAATAGAATCTAACATTTTGTAAAAATTTATTTACAAAGATAACAATTATGTTGGGGTGAATTGTTCGGTGGGGAGTTCATTAATTTTTAACTCTATGCTAAGGTTACAAATATTGAAAAACATCGTTAGTTTAGATCATTGAACTAATCATTATGAAAATGCTTGTCGCGATATTATTTTCTTCTATTTTAATCTCATTATTAATATTTAAAAAAGAAAACTATTCTTCCTTAATAAATAAATCAATAATCACTGAAAATTATAGTTCTGATACATTAATAAAAAACAAACAAGCATTAATAAAATATGCAGAGCCAATTCTTTTTAAAACTTATAGCAAAGAAAAAATACTTGGAGAAAAGCCTTATGTAATTTCTTTAAAAAAAGGAATTTGGATTATGGAAGGAACATTACCAGATGGATATCTGGGTGGAACTTTTCACATTGAGATTAAAGCGAATGATGGTAACGTGATTCGAATAATTCATTATAAATAGTTTTGTTCCAATATAACTAAGAAGATTTTTGAAGAGGATTCAGCAAATGGAAAATGCATTATTAATTATCATTAATCTTCCCTTTTGGAAAGGTCACCATGCTCAACTAACTTTGGCGCGCAAATAAATTAAATCACTATAAAATATTTTTCGATGAAAGTAACGGTTGTAGGTGCAGGTGCAGTTGGCGCAACTTGTGCTGATAATATTGCCCGTAAAGAATTAGCGCAGGAATTAGTATTGCTTGATATTAAAGAAGGGCTTGGCGAAGGCAAAGCGCAGGACATGATGCAAACCGCTGCCCTGCTGGGTTTCGACACGCGCATCGTTGGCAGCACAAACGATTATTCAAAAACTGCGGGCAGCGATGTGGTTGTAATTACTTCCGGCCTGCCGCGCAAACCGGGAATGACACGTGAAGAATTAATCGGCACAAACGCCGGCATTGTAAAAGGCGTTGCAGAAAATATTTTAAAATATTCTCCGAATGCAATTCTTATTATCATTAGTAATCCAATGGACACGATGACTTACCTCGCGCTTAGTGCAACGGGTTTGCCAAAAAATAAAATTATCGGAATGGGCGGCACATTAGACAGTGCACGTTTTAAATATCAGCTCAGCCAGCATTTGGGCGCAAGCGCTGCGGATTTAAATGCAGTGGTTGTTGGCGGCCACGGTGATACAACAATGATTCCATTAATACGCCTTGCTGCATGGAACAGCATTCCTGTAACAAAATTATTAAGTGAAGAACAGCAAAAACAAATTGTTGCTGATACAATGGTTGGCGGCGCAACACTTACAAAGTTAATCGGTACTTCTGCATGGTACGCACCAGGCGCAGCCGGAGCAGCTTTGGTTGAAAGCATTGTGCGCGATGAAAAAAAATTATTTACCTGCTGCGTAAAATTAGATGGAGAATACGGACAAAAAGATATTTGCCTTGGCGTTCCTGTAACCATTGGAAAAAATGGCTGGGAAAAAATAATTGATCTCGGCTTAAATACTGATGAGCAGGCGCTTTTCAATAAAAGCGCTGAAGCAGTGCGCAGCATGAACGATGTATTGAAAACGTTATAATCTGCATTAATTATAATCACTAAAATAATATAGCATAAAAAAAGCAAGCGTTACTGCTTGCTTTTTCCATTTAATGTTATTACTTTTAAATCCTCTTAGTGCTTTTTACCTCAATCCACTTCCTTTTGTAATACTGCTTTCGCCCAAATCCTTTTAAAGATTTTCTTTCTTCTTGTTCATCCTGTTGTAAAAACCGTTCACGTATTTATTGTATTTAAAAAACAGTTATGAAAAAGAAATTTATTCTTGTGCCCGTGGTTTATTTTTGCCTGGCAAGTGCATTTTGCCAGAATGAACTGCCTGCAAAATTTAACCCGCAAATCGATTTCAACCTGAGCCCTTCTCATAATAAAAGTATCAACCCGTTATTTAATTCAATGATTAATCCAAAATTGAACTGGAATATTAACCCTGCACAAAACAATAATTTAAACCCGACAAAAAATACTGGCATTAACCCCAAAATAAATACAGGCTTAAACCCCGTTGAAAATAAAATCCTGAACCCGATGTTCAGCACAACGCTCCATCCGCAAAACCCAATCTGGAAAGGGCATTATTTGTTTGATAAAGATGATAACCTGATTGGCTTTGTTACTGTTGCCAGCCAGGAAGTATTATTATGTTTTGATAAAGATTATAAATGGAGCTGCTATTTTATAAGATCATCAACCGGCAGTTACAACCAGTTTACATTAACCGGTGAATGGACAGGAAGTTTTTTATCGCAGGATTCTTCTGAAGGATATAACTTTTTTTCTGCTGATGGCGAATGGACAGGCAAGCACATGGAATAATAATTACAAAGTCATTTTTTCCTGATCCTGTTTTCAATTTTATTAATAATTTCATTTGTATCTATAAGTTCCATGCATTTAAAATGGCCTTTGGGGCATTTTTTATAACCAATTTTTGAACACGGCCGGCAGGAAAGATTTTTGATTTCTAAAATGTCATACGGCAACTTTTCGGAACTGCGCAAATAATTTTCTCCGTAATAAGGATACATGCCGAACTCAGGAATTGTATTTCCCCACAAAGAAATTACAGGGCGTTTAAATGCAGTTGCAATGTGCATTAAACCTGTATCATTTGTTACAACTAATTTTGCACGGCGCACCAAATCTGCTGATTCATTTAAACTGAATTTACCACAGGCATTATAAATTTTTATAGAATCAATCGCTGAAATTTCATTCCCGTTTTCTGCATCTTCAGAGCCGCCCAATAATATTATTGGATGATCAAGCGAAGCGCATAAATCTTTTAATTTATGCAAAGGATATTTTTTTGTGTTTACGGCAGCGCCTGTTACCACTGCGATGTAGCCGGCATGGTGCGCTGCCGGAATATCAGATTCTTTTACTTTATCTGTTTCATTAATAAAATAATCCAACCCTGCGCCATCATTTTTTATGCCAAATGACTGAACAGTTTCCATATAACGGTCAACTATATGCGCAGTTGGTAAACGGTTTATTTTAAACGCAGTCATTAACCATTTTTCAATGTTCAGTTTATTAAAAGAAAAAGATTTCTTTTTTAAAAAGCGCTTTACTTTCAGCGTGCGCAGGTTGTGGTGAAGATCAATGATGTAATCAAAATTTTCATCATTCAATCTTTCCATTAATTCATGAAAATTGTCTTCTAAATAATGTGCTTTATTAATGTATGGATTGTTATTAATAACCGGCTGAAAAGATTTCTTGGTGAGATAATGTATTTCAACATCCGGAATTTGTTTTTTTAAACAACGGATTACAGGTGTTGTTAAAACAATATCGCCGATGGAAGAAAAACGGATGATTAATAATTTCATGAAACAAATTTATCCTTCCCGGTATTCTCCGCCATAAATGGCGGAGCTAGTCAATTAATAAAATTTATTCTTCCAGATAATTTAAATCTTTACCAAAAGTTTCTTCTGTCATTAATAATGCGGCGGATGAAATGATGAAAACAACGACGCCTGTAATCCATCCGCTTTTTACATAATCGCCGGTTGATGTTTGCAGGTAAACAAATAATAATGAAACCAAATTTAAAGATCCGCGCGCCATATTTGGAACTGTTGTGGCAACCGTTGCACGGATATTTGTTCCGAATTGTTCTGCAGCCATCGTAACAAATATTGCCCAGAAACCAGTGCCAAGGCCGAGAAACACGCAAACAAGATATAATGAATCAGCAGTTTTTCCCTGCAAATTAAAATACCATATTATTGAAATCATGGTGATAATATGAAAAAGCCACAATGCTTTTTTCCTGCTTCGGAACCATTGACTGATGAAACCAATGGCAATATCACCAATTGAAATAGCAGCATACGCAAACATAATTGCTTTGCCCGGATCAACCGTTCCGCTTACATTCATTTTTGCAGCGAACTCTTTTGAAAAAGTTATTAATATTCCAATCACATACCAGTTTGGCAGCGCTATTAATATTGCTGTGATGTATTTTTTAAACCGTTTTCCATTTGTAAACAACATGAAAAAATTTCCTTTGCGCACATTTGTTTGTTCAATGCTTTTAAACATGCCCGATTCCAAAACACCAACACGGAGAAACAATAATAAAAATCCCAAACCACCGCCGATGAAATAGCAAGTGCGCCAGCCTTCGCCATCTGCACCAACAAATTGTACCCGGATAAAATATGCGAAAACTGCACCACTCAATCCAATGCCTGCTACCAATGAAGTTCCGATTCCTCTTTTTTCTTTTGATAATAATTCGCTTACCAAAGTAATGCCTGCTCCAAGTTCACCAGCTAATCCAAGCCCCGTAATAAAACGCATCGCTGCATATTGATTAACTGTATGCACAAAACCATTTGCAATACTTCCGATTGAATATAAAATAATAGAAGCAAATAAAACTTTCAGCCTTCCTTTTTTATCGCCGAGAACGCCCCACAAAATTCCGCCAAGCAACAGGCCGAGCATTTGTATATTAATAATATGCAAACCATCATTTTTAATCTGATCAGGATTTAATCCTAAAGATTTTAAAGAGGGAACGCGTATAATGCTAAACAGTAAAAGATCATAGACATCTACAAAATATCCCAGCGCGCCAACAATTACTGCCAAACTAAAAACAGAGTGATTTTTCTGCTCCATGAAAAATTATAATTTATTAAGAAGGTGTTTCCTCAGAACTGCTTTTTCTTTTACCAAAAAATAATTTAAGAATAACGGGCAACCCCGTTATTAATGCAAGCCCAATCACAATTATTTCCAAATGATCTTTTAAATCAAAATGCCACTCACGTAAAATTAATTTTTGCAGGTAATGCCCTGCAAACAGCATCATGGTAACCCATGCCACGCAACCTATTATGTTGTACAAAGAAAATTTCTTTTTATCCATTTTAACCACACCTGCAATAATGGGAACAAAAGTTCTGATAATTGGCAGAAAACGTGCGAATATAATTGCAGAACCTCCATGCTTTTCATAAAAAGCTTTTGCATCATCTATATAATGCTTTTTAAAAATTAAAGAGTCTTTGCGGTTATATAAAAGCGGGCCGCTTTTACTTCCGAACCAATAACCGGCAAAGTTTCCTAAAATGCCGGCAATGCTTACCAGGACTGTTATCATTAATAAATTAATAAAATCATTCCCAGTATTAAAAAAATAAGATGCAAGCTGGTTAGTATAAATGCCTGCAACGAATAACAAACTATCGCCTGGTAAAAAAAATCCAAGCAGTAAACCGGTTTCTGCAAAAATTATAAAAAGCAGCACCCAAAGGCCGCCGTTATTAATATAAAAATCCGGGTTCAGTAAATCGCGCCACGTTATCGTTAATAGTTCTATCATAATTTAAATTGTATTTTTTTGTTGACCGGCATTTGTCCATTAATCAGCATTTGTTGCGTCGCACACTTGTACTTTTTGTTCTGTACTCAGCTATAGTTTATTTTCGGTTATCCATCAGCGTTAGTCTACACCTCAATCTTCATGTTTTCAAATTCTGCAATGAATTTTCCATTTTACTAATCACAGCTGTTGCAATACTATTGCCCACTACATTTGTTGCGCTGCGCGCCATGTCCATTACCTGGTCAATTCCAAGCAACAATAATAAGCCTTGTTGCGGAATATTGAACATCGCAAGTGTTCCTGCGACAACTACAAGCGCAGCGCGCGGAACGCCCGCAATGCCTTTGCTGGTAAGCATTAAAACCAGCAGCATGGAAATTTGCTGCTGCAGCGGCATATCAATTCCATAAGCCTGCGCAATAAATAATGATGCAAAAGTCATGTACAGCATGCTTCCGTCGAGATTGAAAGAATATCCCAGCGGCAAAACAAAACTTACAATTTTTGCAGGACAACCAAATCTTTCCAGTTCAATAATTAATTTCGGAAATGCAGATTCTGAACTTGCTGTGCTAAACGCGAGCAATACAACTTCTTTTATTTTTCCGATTAATGTTATAACGCGGCGGCCAATAAAAAAAGATCCTATCAGCATTAATAATAACCATAGCCCGATAATGCTTGCATAAAAAACCACGATAAACCACAAATATGTTTTTAATAATCCCGGCCCTTTTAATGCAAGTATAGAAGCAATTGCAGCAAATGCAGCCAGCGGCGCAAAGTTCATTACATAACCAGTTACTTTTAAAACCACATGCGAAACCGCATCAAGCGCTTTTATGATTACATGGCCTTTTTCGCCAATGGCTGCAGTACCAACGCCAAAGAAAATAGAGAAGACAACGATCTGTAATATTTCATTATTTGCCATTGCTTCAATAATACTTTTTGGAAAAACATGCGACACAAAATTGCTGAAGCTTAATGCAGATTGCTCCACAACAGGTTTTGCAGTTACTTCCGGCAAAGGAAGGTGAAGGTTTTGCCCGAGTTTGGTAAGGTTCATTATTATTAATCCAAGTAATAAGGATAATAATGAAGCGCTGATAAACCATAATAAAGTTTTACCGCCAATTCTTCCAACGGCTTTTATATCCCCGAGTTTTGCAATGCCAGTAACAAG
>Ga0206830_1032_pt1 | contig 28971 bp, 32 predicted proteins | sample Alteio_BWOrgCont_76_FD_152884 | JGI IMG/M metagenome (GOLD analysis project Ga0206830, IMG submission 152884) | Enriched cells from forest soil in Barre Woods Harvard Forest LTER site, Petersham, Massachusetts, United States -... | ecosystem: Environmental > Terrestrial > Soil > Temperate forest >... | reverse complement strand
ACTATAACCCGCGTTTTTCAATATTTCTCTCACCTGCTGTGCTTGAGTATAGCCATGCTCTAAGATCAAATAACCGCCAGTTTTGAGAAATTTTTTTGATTCACTGGCAATTTCTCTTATAGCATCTAATCCATCAGAGCCAGAAAAGAGCGCAGAAGAAGGCTCAAAAGGGGGAGATGTTTCTTGTACGGAAAGATAGGGAGGATTACTTACGATGGCATCAAAATAAATAAGGGGGAGCGCTTTGCACCAAGAACCTTGGTGGAATTGGATATTGGTTATGCCTAAATGCGCAGCGTTTTCGAAAGCGACTTTAAGAGCAGCGGAAGATTGATCTGTCGCATGAATTTCCCAGGTGGGATATTCATGTGCCAAGGCAAGAGCAACAGCACCAGAGCCCGTACCAAGATCTGCAATGACGCGTTTTGTTTTTTTATCAGGAAAAAGTGTTAAGACTTGCTCTACGATTAATTCTGTTTCTGAACGAGGAATTAAAGTATCGGGTGTTACCTTTAACTCTAACGACCAAAATTCTTTACGGCCAAGAATATAAGCAACGGGTTCTCCCTTTTTTCTTCTCGTCATATATTCTTGATAGCGATGCGTTTCATCTTGCGTTAAAACACGTTCACTATGTGCAATAAGAGTTGCACGAGAACACTGCAAAACTTCTGCTAATAAAATTTCCGCATCGAGACGATCTATCATTCTAAGGCCGCGAGCAAATCAGTTTGATGCTCATGAATAAGCACGTCAATAAGCGGATCTAAATCGCCTTCTAGCATTGTTGTTAATTTATATAAAGTCAGATTAATACGATGATCGGTTATTCGTCCTTGCGGATAATTATAAGTACGGATGCGCTCTGAACGATCTCCCGTGCCAACTAAACTTCTACGGGTGTCTGCTTGCTGTTTACGCTGTTTCTCTTTTTCTTGCGCTAACATTTTTGATTTTAACAAAGACAACGCACGTGCACGGTTTTTATGCTGTGAGCGTTCGTCTTGGCATTCCACGACTAAACCCGTTGGAATATGCGTAATACGAATAGCGGAATCTGTTTTATTCACATGCTGACCGCCTGCACCAGATGCACGAAAAGTATCTGTACGTAAATCGGCAGGGTTAATTTCAACAGATTCTACTTCATCCATTTCTGGCAATACGGCAATGGTACAAGTGGAGGTATGGATACGACCTTGCGCTTCTGTATCTGGCACACGTTGCACTCGATGCACGCCGGATTCAAATTTAAAGCGAGAATAAGCGCCTTTGCCTATAATGCGTAAAATAACTTCTTTATAACCGCCGTGCTCTCCCCCACTTTCATTAATGACTTCGACTTTAAAACGCTGATTTTCTGAATAACGCATGTACATACGGCATAGATTGCCTGCAAATAATGCCGCTTCATCCCCGCCTGTGCCAGCGCGAATTTCTAGAAAGATATTGTTATTATCATGTGGGTCTGTGGGTAGTAATAACACTTGCAAGTAATTTTCCGATTTTTCTTTACGTTCTTCGGCTTCTTTTAATTCTTGCTTCGCTAATCTTTGCAATTCTGCATCTTGATCTTCGAGTAAACTTTTCACTTCTTCAATTTCATGACAACACGCTTGGTATTGTTTAAACCCTTCGACCATGGGTTCTAATTGAGAATATTCTTTCGATAAATCTCGAAAGCGATTCATATCGTCTGCAGCCTTATGATCAGAAAGAATAGTCGATAATTCGTTATACCGCTCTACGATATGATGTAATCTTTTTTCTAACGCCGGCTTCATGCGAAAATCCTTTTCAAGGAATAGCAAATAATTGTTTCGCCAAACGCAAAATATCTAAGCGGCCCTCGGAGCCTGCTTGGCGTAACTGGACAGAAGGGATATGCAATAATTTATTCGTAACAGTGTAAGCAAACTGACGCAAAACAGCTTCGGCTTCTTGATGCGATAATTGCCGCAATGCTTTTTCAAGTTCTGCTTCACAAATAGCTTCAATTTGTTCACGATAAGCACGAATAGTATCTGAAACTTGATCTTGAGAAGCGAGATGAATAATAAAATCTTCACTTCTTTTTTTAATGACTTCATACGCTTTTTCCGCCGCATGTTGACGATGAGATTGATTTTCTTGAATGATGCTTTTTAAATCGTCGATACAGTAAAGCTTTACGTTAGATAAATGCGCAGCATCCGCTTCTACATCTCGAGGAACCGCAATATCGAAAATAAAAAGAGGCTTTTTACGAAATTTCAGTGCTTCTTTTAATAAATCAGCAGTTACAATAGGTTCAATACTGCCTGTTGCTGTAATCACTACATCTGCTTGCGATAATATAGAAACTAACTGAGAAAAATCTCCCGTTTCGCCACTATATATCTGGGATAATTGTTCCGCTTTTTCTTTATGCCGATTCACAATCCAAGTTTTTTTCACAGGAGAATTTTGTAAATATCGCAAAATTAATTCAATAGTGTCGCCCGCACCCAGTAATAATACTTTTGACTCTGCAAACGAAGGTAACAAGCGTTTGGCTAAAGTGATGGTGGTAGAAGCAACAGACACAGGACAAGCACCAATAGTGGTAGTGGAGCGAATTTCTTTAGCCAGTGCAAATATCTGTTGAAACAATCGATGAAACACACTGCCAATAGCACCGACCGTACAACTTTCAGAAAATGCCGTTTTTACTTGACCTAAAACTTCCGGCTCACCTAATACCATAGAATCCAGACCACAGGCCACTTGCATCATATGCTCAACTGCTTTTTGTCCTTCATAAATATATAAAGCTTCTTTTAGTTCCGATAATTCTAACCACGGATGACAAAACCATTTTTTAATAGCAGAAGCTTCTTCTGCTTCACAGTATAATTCTGAACGATTGCAGGTGGATAATAAAACGGCTTCCCTGGCTGTACCACTGGTTAACAAATCTTGCAGATAAAGAGATAGCTTATCGGGCGCAAAAAAAACTTTCTCGCGTAAGACGATAGAGGCCGTTTTGTGGTTAATACCGCAAACAATAATAGACATATAAATACTTTGACTTGTACTTTGGCAAAATTGACGCTAGTGTAAAACAATATGATGCATATGAAAACCCTTAAAAGTGCTCTTTTTTATCTCGCCTTTTTATGGCTAGCGGGCTGCTCTACGGTACCTGTTACACCCCCTTTAGAGTCTTCTTGGTCCACTCGAGAATCGCAATTAAAACATTTAAAAAGCTGGAAACTTCAAGGACTTGTCGCTGTACATTCCACCCAAGAAAGTGGAAGTGCAAGCCTCACCTGGGAGCAACATGCATCAAACTATACACTTTCTTTGTTTGGCCCCTTAGGATCTAATGCCGTTAAAATTGAAGGAAAACCTGGGCTAGTTACACTACAAAATAGCCAAGGCACTTATTCTGCCTCTAATCCAGAAGAGCTTTTATTTAATCAGCTTGGTTGGAAATTACCCATTTCGCATCTTCATTATTGGATTCGTGGCTTACCTGTACCTGGTGTGGCATCTGATTCAAAGTTTGATCATTACCAACGCCTCACCACACTCACTCAACAAGACTGGCACATAGAATATAAACAATATGCTGTATTTGAAGGCTTAGAGCTTCCAACTAAAATGGTAATCACCTATCCACAACTACATATAAAAATAATTATTTATCGCTGGAATCCATTTTTTTAGAGGTCACCCATTGACACTCACTCACCTCATAAGCACAATACCCCCCATCTCAATGGGGTGTAGCCAAGCGGTAAGGCACCGGGTTTTGATCCCGGCATCCCCAGGTTCGAATCCTGGCACCCCAGATTTTTACCACTCTCCTAACTAATAAAGGAAAACAGCCATGCCAGAAATCATGGTTTTTAGCGGTAACGCAAGCCAAGAGCTTGCAACCCGTATTGTCAAACAACTCAATATTAAACTGGGCAAAGCCACAGTGAGCCATTTTAGCGATGGCGAAACCATGGTGGAAATTGAAGAAAATGTTCGCGGCCGTGATGTTTTTATTATTCAATCTACCTGCGCACCAACGAATAATCATTTAATGGAGCTTATTTTACTCTCCGATGCATTGCGTCGTGCCTCTGCGGCTAAAATTACAGCGGTGGTTCCTTACTTTGGATATGCAAGACAAGACAGGCGTGTCCGCTCTGCTCGTGTCCCTATTACCGCTAAAATAGTCGCTGACATGATGGCATCTGTCGGCATTAGCCGTCTGGTCACGGTAGATTTACATGCTGACCAAATTCAGGGCTTCTTCTACATGCCCGTGGATAACCTTTATAGCACCCCCATTGTGCTCGATGACATTAATAAAAATGGCTATAAAAACACTATGGTTATATCCCCCGATGTGGGAGGTGTTATACGCGCTCGCGCTATAGCTAAACGCATTCCTGGATCAGATTTAGCCATTATTGATAAACGCCGCCCTCGACCGAACGAAGCCCAAGTCATGCATATTATTGGTGATGTCAAAGATCGTGATTGCATTATTGTAGACGATATTATTGATACCGCCAGTACACTCTGCCGTGCAGTAGAAGCCCTAAAAGATCACGGCGCAACGAAAGTAGCAGCTTACATTACTCACCCGGTATTATCAGGTCAGGCTATTGATAATATAAGAAATTCTGTTATTGATGAATTGATCGTGACTGATACCATTCCGCTCACGGAAGAAGCTCAGTTAGAGCCCCGCATTCGAAGTATTAGCTTAAGCAGCATGATGGCAGAAGCAATCAAACGTATTAGCGGCGCAGACTCCTTAAGCCAAATGTTTTTGGAATAACCCCAAGACGCCTTCCCTCCTTGCGGGGGAAGGCGTCTTGGGGCGAGCGGTTTAAAAATATTATAAAGCCCTCTAGCTTTCTTAAGCATTTGCGCTACAATAAACACCCTTTCGCGCTGGTCGCAGGCGCGAATTTTTATAACCCAGTGGAGATTATTTTAATGACTATTGCATTCGAATTGGAAGCACAAGTACGCCAAGACAAGGGGAAAGGTGCGAGCCGCCGCCTACGTCGAGCAGAACAAGTGCCCGCTATTATTTATGGTGCCGGAAAAGAAACAACCCCTTTACTTTTAGATCATAATAAAGTGATTGTCGCCTTACAGCACGAAAGCTTTTATACGCATATTTTAACGTTAAAAGTAGATAATAAAGCTGAAAAAGTTATCTTAAAAGACGTACAGCGCCATGCCTACAAACCTCGTATTTTGCACATGGATTTTCTGCGTATTAAAGCAGATGCAAAATTAAAAATGCACGTTCCTCTGCACTTTAAAGGTGCTGAAGAAGCGCCTGGCGTCAAAGAAGGTGGTCTTGTTTCTCATTTACTTTCTGACATTGAAATTAGCTGTTTACCCGCTAACTTACCGGAGTTTATCGAAGTCGATATCTCCAATTTAGCATTAGATCAACTTTTACATCTGTCTGATATTCAATTACCCAAAGGTGTAGAAATCGTAGCCCTTAGCCACGATCGCGATTTGCCTATAGTCAGCATACACATGCCTCGCGTGGAAGTAGAAGAAGTTGCTCCTGTTGCTGCAGAAGCTACAGCGCCAACTGAAACTCCACCCGCAGAAGCTGGTACTCCAGCAGTAGCCTCTTCAGAGCAAAAACCCAAGACCTCATGAGCTCTATTCAGCTCATTGTCGGTTTAGGCAATCCAGGCCCTCAATATGCGAACACTCGTCATAATGCAGGAGCCTGGTTTGTTGAGTTATTAGCAGAAAAAGCGCGTTGCAATTTGCGACCTGAAAGTAAATTTCATGGCATGCTTGGTACTGCGCGTTTATTCAATCAAGAATTTTATTTATTTATTCCTACTACCTATATGAATGAAAGTGGAATAGCTGTGCGTGCCATCGCCAACTATTACAAAATTCTGCCAGAAAATATTTTAATTGTGCATGACGAAATTGACTTACCCCCTGGAATCATCCGACTAAAATTCGATGGTGGTACGGGTGGGCATAATGGCTTAAGCGATATTATTGATCATCTTCAGAGTAAAAAGTTTCATCGCCTACGAGTCGGCGTGGGTCATCCTGGAAATCAGGAAGCTGTCGTAGATTATGTGTTGAGCCCTCCTTCGAAAGCAGAGAAACAATCTATTGAAGCAACATTACAACAAGCAGAAGAAGCTTTACCGCTTATTCTAGAAGGACACTTTCAAAAAGCCATGCAAGTATTACATTCACCCACTCAAGAGGAATAACCATGGGTCTTAAATGCGGTATTGTCGGATTACCCAATGTCGGCAAATCAACTTTATTTAATTGCTTAACCAAAGCAGCCGTCTCTGCCGAAAATTATCCTTTTTGCACAATTGAACCGAATGTGGGTATCGTTCCTGTTCCTGATCCGCGTTTAGAAAAAATTTCAGCGATTGTGAATCCTGAACGCATAGTCCCTACCACAGTAGAATTTGTCGATATTGCTGGTTTAGTCAAAGGCGCTTCAAAGGGCGAGGGTTTAGGTAATAAATTTCTTTCTCATATTCGAGAAACAGATGCCATCGCACATGTGGTACGCTGTTTTGAAGATAGCAATGTTATACATGTGGCTGATAAAATTAATCCTGCCTCAGATATTGAAGTGATCCATACTGAACTTGCTTTAGCTGATCTTGATACCATTGATAAAGCCATACAACGCTTACAAAAATCGGTTAAAGCTGGCGATAAAGCAGCAAGTGCTGAAACTGCTTTGTTACAACGAATCAAATCCCACTTAGACAAAGGCTTACCCGCGCGCAGTTTAAAATTATCTCCAGATGAAACGCAGCAAATTAGATATATTCAGTTATTAACGATGAAACCAACATTATATGTTGCGAATGTTGCAGAAGATAATAATGCCAATAATCCTTTACTCGATCAGGTAAAAAATATTGCTAGAGAAGAAGGCGCTGAAGTAGTGACTATTTGCGCTCGACTAGAAGCTGAACTTTCTGAGTTAGATGACGAAGAGAAAAAAGCTTTTTTAGCTGATCTAAACTTAACCGAACCTGGATTGAATCGCGTCATTCATGCAGCTTACCAACTCTTAGGATTAGACACTTATTTCACTGCTGGCGTCAAAGAAGTACGTGCATGGACCATTCCTGCCAATGCGACTGCACCACAAGCAGCTGGTGTTATTCATACCGATTTTGAGAAAGGCTTCATCCGCGCAGAAGTGATTTCTTATAACGATTATATCCAATACAAAGGCGAAGCAGGTGCGAAAGAAGCCGGCAAATGGCGCTTAGAAGGAAAGGAATATATTGTAAAAGATGGCGATGTGGTGTTTTTTAGATTTAATGTGTAAGTTATTAAGAGCCTGTTCGATGTTCAGACATATAACTCATAGCTGCATCCACCAAAAACCCAGAACGATTTCCACCATGCATGTGAGTATACTCGTCAATTTGCTTCAAAAATCGCTCAGGTAAACTGATATTAATTCTCGTCGTTTTTCCCGATATTGTTGAAATATCAATTTCTACAATAGCCAACACACCTTCTTTAAAGTCAGGGTTATCTAGATGCTCTTCAATAGGCATTTTTAAAGGGATAGGTTCATTATCTAAAAATAATCCCTCCAAGTGACATTCAATAGCTTCGCGTGCATTATGAATAGCTTCTTCCATAGTACTTCCAGCAGAAAAACAGCCAGGCAGATCAGGCACTATGACTCCATAATCACTGTTTTCATCTTTATGAATAAAAATAGGATATTGCATACTAATTATTACCTCTTCTCTTGATACCAGCTTGTTTTAAAATACTATTCACTGTCTTAATAGGCATATCTTTTTTAGGATGTGGAACAGTCACTTTTCCTATTTTCAGTGGATGCTTATACTGGCAATGACTGCCTCTTTGAGCATGCTTCACCCAGCCATTAGATTCAAGTAACTTAATAATTTCTCTACTATTCATATTTATTATACACACTATACACACTATTTCAATGGGAAAATGCGAGGACCAACCCCCGCATTCCTCAGAATAAAGCCTGAATTAACTTTGCCATTAAATCCCGCCATTCCAGTACAAGCTTTTCCGCTTTCTTTTGATCTAGTTGCTTTCGCTCTAAGTTGTGTAAAAACTTAGCCATAGCATTGCCAGATAAAATAATGCGCTGAAATATGGCTGTTTTTTGGTGGGAAAGATTTAACTTTGAGATTAAATTGGCTAATATACTCCGAGCCATGTTGACCTCCTTAGGTTAAGGTTGATATGGTTAGTACTGCTTGAGTGTTCAAGCACTTAAGCAGCACGCTTATTTAACTCTAATATCAAATAAAAATCAATACCAGCGCACGATAAAAAATTCTTTTACTTTTATAAAATAGGATTATTTTATGGAAACTACGCGTCTATCCAGTAAAGGCCAAATTATTATTCCACAAGCTATTCGTGCGGCACATGAATGGTTACCAGGCGTAGAATTTGCAGTAATCGATACTGAAGACGGTATTTTGCTTGCCCCTATAAAGCCTTTCAAAGCCACTTCCATTCAAGAAGTACGCGGGTGCGTAGGCTACAAAGGAAAGAAAAAGTCTCTACTTGATATGAAAAAAAGTATAGTAAAAGGCGCAAGAAAACATAATGATCGGAATTGATACCAATTTAAAAGACTTGATAAAAAAAGCGAGAAAATTGGATATTGATGTCATCACTATTTGATCTGTTAATAATTTCCTTTATCCGCACAGATAGTTGTTATCATTCAATGTGCGGATAAAGAGTTTTTAACTAACCGAATTTAGGTTAATAGGGACATTTTAATTAAGTAAGATTATAATCTTTTCATCCTATTAATCATCCTAGAGATGCTGGTAATATGAAAAAATGTATAGCAAAAGGTGCGGATCCCTATAAAAATATATTTGTAACCATACTTAGTCTTTTAATTTCATTTGTGGGAAATATTGCTTTTGCAAATAATGACTCTTCCGTAGAATTCTTTGCCTCCAACAATACTGAAGAAATTACTCTGCAAACTGCCTATGATAGATTAACAGGAATGGCACAATCTGATCTTCAGAATAGTATGATATATGTACTGCAGAAAAATCATATAGACCAAGGAAATTTTGAAAATATACTTGGCACATACCGCATGTCGAGCGATAAAAATATCACTGCTGATAATACAGAACATTTTACATTTTCTCCCTATCAACATTTATCGGATGAAGAAATTTTTTCGCTTGCTAAAGAATTAGCTATTACACTTAATCAAGAAAGTATTGCGGTATTTATTCCGAATCAAGCAACTATTGGCGAAATTACAGTAAGCTTTATCTCTCACCAGCCAAGCATTAATGAGGCAGTGAATTTATTGCATGATAAGCTTCCCTCTTCCTATAATCAGGCTTTCTCTTTACACTTAGCGAATACATGTAATGACTTTAATAAGGCAAAAGTAGCTGCAGTTGAATGGCTAGGAAGTAAAATAAATCTTGAAGAAATTAATAAAGCATTCCCATCAGAAAAAATTTATCATCATAATGGAAAGGTTTTTTTAGTTTTCAAAACAGGTAAAAAAGAACGGTTATGAAATTTTCTACCCTCATCTGCCCTACGGGCATCTTCTCCCAACACGGGAGAAGCGATCTTAGTTTCTCTGTCTAACAACTTCAAACAAAGCAACACCTGCAGCGACAGAAACATTAAGACTCGAGACAAACCCGCTCATAGGGATTTTTAGCAATACATCGCAATGGTCGCGCGTAAGTTTTCGCATACCTTTTTCTTCGTTACCTAAAACTAGCCCTAAGGGTAGATTGAAATCTTGTTCATAGAGCGTTTTTTCTGCGTTATCTGCCATGCCAAATAACCAAATGCCTTGTTCTTTCAGCCATGTCAGCGTGCGCGCTAGATTCGTTACTTGTACGAAAGGAACGGTTTGCGCCGCACCAGATGCCACTTTCATTACTGTGCTGGTTAAGCCAACCGATTTATCTTTGGGCGCAATAACTGCTTGCACACCTGCGCAATCAGCCACTCGCAAACAAGCGCCTAGATTATGCGGATCTTGTATAGCATCTAGAATTAATAAAAAAGGCTGTGTTTTTGCATCTGCTAGAATATTTTTTAAATCTTGCTCGGTGTAAGTTTTAATATGACTACATTGGGCAACAATGCCTTGATGATTCCCCAGTTGTGCTAACTTATCTAATACGTCACGCTCTACCCATTGATGAGAAATAGCATACTTTTTTAGAAGAGAAGTTATTTTTTGTAACGAATGCTCTTGGCCTTTACGTAAATAAACCGAGAGAATATTCTCCGGTTGTTTTAATAATACCGTCTCTACTGCGTGTAGACCAAAAATATAATTTTTTTCACTCATTAATGTTTACGCTTTTTTTTCTTAACTGTTTTAGCAGGTTTTTTTTTGTGAGAAGAACGCGCAGGCGCTGCATCTGCAACGACAAAATCCATTTGTCTTTCATCTAGATCAACACGAGCTATTTTTATTTTAACCGAATCTCCTAAACGATAGCACTTTTTAGAATGCTCACCTTCTAAGGTCATCTTTTTTGAATCGAAATGATAATAATCGTTAGGCAGTGTGCTGATATGCACTAAGCCTTCAACGTATGTTTCTTTTAATTCGACAAACATGCCAAATCCAGTGACGCCTGAGATAATGCCTTCAAAATCCTGACCGACTTTATCTAACATAAATTCACATTTTAACCAATCTACTGCTTCACGGGTTGCTTCATCTGCTCGTCTTTCAGTTGAAGAGCAATGCTCTCCCCATTTTTCAAAGGCAGGATCTTTTTCATCCGGCTGATATTTTTCTTGTAACACACGCCGAATACCTCGATGTACTAATAAATCTGGGTAGCGTCGAATGGGAGAAGTAAAATGCGTATAAGCCTCACACGCTAATCCAAAATGACCTTTATTGTCTGGGCTATAAACTGCCTGACTAAGTGAGCGTAATAACATGGTTTGTATAAGATGCGCATCAGGACGTTTTTCAATTGAGCGCAATATAACCGCAAAATCTCCTGGAGTGGGATCTTTTTTCGTGGATAATTTTATACCGATTTCCGCTAGAAAACGGCGTAAATCATTTAATTTATCTTCATTAGGACCTTCGTGGTCTCGATATAATGCAGGACAACGTTTTTTTAATAAAAATTTAGCAGCACAAATATTTGCAGCTACCATGCATTCTTCTATTAAGCGATGCGCCTCATTACGCACAAGCGGGACGACTTGTTTAATTTTTCGATCTTCCCCAAATATAATTTTAGTTTCAGGAAAATCAAAATCAATCGCACCCCGTTCTTCACGTTCTTCATGCAAAATAGCATATAATTTAAATAAATTTTGAATAGCCGGCAACAGATCTTTCGGAACAGTTCTATTGTGTACCTGCGTATAAGTCAAACGGGCATGTGATTTAATCACCCCTTCATAAAAATCGTAATCCGTCACTTTACCTTTAGCATTAATGTGCATTTGACAGACTAAAACTAAACGATTCACCTGCGCCTTCAGAGAACATAAATTATTCGATAACGCTTCTGGCAGCATGGGAATAACACTGCCTGGGAAATAAACGGAATTCCCTCGCTTTAAAGCTTCTTCATCGAGTGCGGAGTGCGGCTTCACATAATGACTCACATCCGCTATGGCTACATATAAAATAAAACCGTCTTTTTTAGGTTCGCAATAAACAGCATCATCAAAATCTTTTGCATCTTCACCATCGATAGTAACAAAAGGTAAATGACGTAAATCGGTGCGCCCTTCTAGCCCATTGTTAGATACCTCTTCAGGGAAACCAGCTGTCTCTTGCAGAACAGCCTCTGGCCATATATGAGGTAACTCGTGATTACGAATAGCGACATTAATTTCCATACCAGGCGCCATATGATCGCCCAGTATTTCAATAATTTTACCGGCAGGACGCGTTCGCAAAGTAGGTTGTGCCGTAATAGCAGCAATAACCATTTGACCATTTTTTGCATTGAAGCGCGCATCTTCTGGAATGAGCACATCATGGGTAATACGCTTATTAACTGATTGTACGTAAGTGAAACCCGCATCTTCTAAAAATCGACCGACTACTTCTGTAGTGCTGTGCTCTAATACTTCCACGATAATACCTTCACGGCGACCACGGGTATCTGTACCGGAAACGCGTGCTAAAACGCGATCTCCGTGAAAAACCATGCGCATTTGCTTAGGACCTACAAATAAATCTTCGCTACCATCATCGGGCACGACAAAACCAAAACCATCTTTATGGCCAATGACACGACCCGCCATTAAATCCATTTTACTAACAGGGCCATAAGCCCCCCGACGATTTTCAAGCAATTGCCCATCGCGCACCATGGCAATTAATCGACGACGCAAAGCCTCTTGCTCATCTGGTGTGTTTAAATGAAGTTCAGCAAGAAGTTGGCGTTTAGTTGCTGGCCGACCGCGGGAATCAAGGTGCTCCAGTATAAACTCGCGGCTAGGAATAGGGTTTGCATATTTCTGAGTTTCCCGCTCAATATGCGGATCTTTTTTTGGCACTGCTTTATCCTTTCTTATAATCAATGATAAGATACCTGAAGTTATGACAAGAAACTAGACAAGGAATTTTATGGCGTCTTTTAAAATAATTTACTTAACCCCTCTTTTTGTCTTTTTCTTGATCAGTAGTTGTGCTATTATGCAACATGGCGATGACGAAAACTACACTTTATGCAAAAAACTCGAAGGGGAAATTCAGTTTGGCGGAAACACCAGCTATACCCGAGAAGCTGAAGGAGCCGATGTTGAAAAACGTCGTTTACAGGCCACGTACGATAAATTAAATTGTTCACAATATCAATGGTTTAAATTTTAATTTTTCCCTTATCATTTATCCCGAAACATGCTAGCATACTGCTAAATATTTGGGCCGAGGAGCTTACTATGATTCAATATTTATTAGATTATGGATATGGGTATTTTACCCTGTTACCCTGGTGGAACTATGTTGTAGTTGCCCTTATTTTCACTCAAATTACTATCTTTAGCGTCACGCTTTATTTACATCGTCATCAATCTCACCGAGCTCTTGAGTTACACCCTATAGTCTCGCATTTCTTTCGATTTTGGTTATGGTTAACCACAGGCATGCTCACTAAACAATGGGTAGCTATTCACCGTAAGCACCATACTAAAGTAGAAACAGTAGATGATCCACATAGCCCACAAGTTTATGGCATACGTAAAGTATTTTTGGAAGGTGCTGAGCTTTATCGAGACGCTCGCGTTAAAGATCCGCAAATTTTAGAACGCTATGGCAATGGTACGCCTGATGATTGGGTAGAAAAAAATATTTATACGCCTCACAATGCCAAAGGGCTTGCTCTCATGCTTATCATTGACCTTCTCTTGTTTGGCATTCCCGGCCTTACCATTTGGGCAGTACAGCTCATGTGGATTCCCTTATTTGCCGCAGGCATTATTAATGGCATAGGTCATTACTGGGGATATCGTAACTTTGAAACCCAAGATGCCTCTCGCAATCTTTTACCTATTGCTTTTATTACGGGCGGTGAAGAGTTACATAATAATCATCACACCTATGCTAACTCTGCTAAGTTCTCAGTTCATTGGTGGGAATTTGATATGGGCTGGTTAGTGATTCGAACATTACAATTATTTGGATTAGCTAAACCGAATTTTGTACCGCCTAAACCGGCTTATGTTCGTGAAAAAACAACCATAGATGCAGAAACCGTGAGAGCTTTAATGCGTAATCGTTTTCATTTATTAGCGGAATACAGCAAAAAAGTCATTACTCCTGTATTACAAGAAGAAAAACGAAAAGCAGGCGCACACAGTAAAGCACTCTTATCCCGTATGCGCGCATTGCTCATTCGCGATGCTTCCCTCATTGATAAAAATGGCCAAGAGCATTTAGAAAAAACGCTTGCGCAATTTTCAACACTTAGCACTGCTTATCAATTACGTTTACAACTACAGAATTTGTGGCAACAAACGACTGCCACACAAAAAGAATTGATTGATAACCTGCAGCACTGGTGTCATGAAGCAGAAGCAACGGGCATTCATGTTTTACGAGATTTTGCTAAACACATTAGAACCTACGTACTGCATCCGGCGGGGTAATACATAAAAAATAAGGAAAATAAATGCTTAACCATTTTTTATATGGCTATTTTGTTGATTTGTCTTTAGGGAATTATGTTGTTATTACGTTGATTTTAACGCATATCACGGCACTAGGTGTCACGCTTTATCTCCATCGAAGCCAATCCCATCGTGCGCTAGATCTACATCCTGTGATTAGTCATTTTTTGCGATTTTGGCTGTGGCTCACGACAGCCATCGTAACCAAAGAATGGGTAGCAGTACATCGCAAACACCACATGAAAGTAGAAACTTTAGATGACCCACATAGTCCACAAATTTTTGGGTTAAAAAAAATATTATTCACCGGTGCAGAATTATACCGCGCAGCTATTGATCATCAGCCAGATTTACTAACCAAATATGGCAGCGGCACGCCTAACGATTGGGTAGAACGTTATATCTATAACGCTTGGAAAGATCTAGGTGTTGTACTTATGTTATTCATCAACGTTTTTTGTATGGGTATTCCCGGATTTTTTATCTGGACACTACAAATGATGTGGGTTCCAGTCGCTGCTGCTGGTGTTATCAATGGCATTGGTCATTTTTTTGGATACCGCAATTTCGAAACACCCGATGCTTCCCGTAATATTATTCCCTTTGGTATTATCATGGGCGGTGAGGAGCTTCACAACAACCACCATACCTATGCAAATTCCGCAAAGTTTGCTACCCATTGGTGGGAGTTAGACATTGGCTGGGTATGGATTTGTTTACTACGCGCTTTAAAATTAGCCAAACCTAATTTCGTACCTCCTAAACCTGCTTATGTTCATGAAAAAAATCATATCGATGCAGAAACGATTAAAGCGCTCATGCGTAATCGTTTTCAAGTATTTGCTGAATATAGTAAAAAAGTTATTATTCCCGTATTACGTGAAGAAAAACAAAAAGCAGGCAGACAGAGCAAAGCTTTACTATCTCGAGTACGAGAATTATTAATTCGGGATGTCTCTTTAATTGATATTCAAGGCAAACAACATCTTGAAAATACTTTTGCACAATTCCAAAATTTAAATAGCGTCTATCAGTTACGTTTACAATTACAAAGTCTATGGCAACAAACCACAGCCTCACAAAAAGAATTAATTGATGGCCTACATCACTGGTGCCATGAAGCAGAAGCCACAGGTATAAAAGCCTTGCGAGATTTCGCTAAACATATTAAGACTTATTCATTAGCATAATTATTTATAAATGAAAAGAATCTCTGCTACTCTTAAAGAATTTTTAGAATTAACTTTTTCCAACATTCCAGAGATGGTAGAAGATGCTGTTGCTGACGCCTGGAATGATTATGCAAAAGCAGACTTTTATCATTCAGGAGGAAAAAAAATACTTCGTAGTGGTTTTTCTCATGCTGAAGATGAAGCAAAACAACACTTCAATACTGCTTTAAGCCTCTACCATTCTGTTAAAAATATATTATCTACCGACGAGACTTTCTTACAAAAAATAGACTCACAAATAGCGGATATTCATGCTGAACAAAAATGGCTAGAAAGATATTGCTCATCGCCATCACCTCACTGGAAGATAAAACCAGAAGAAAGAAATATTCTTGATTTTCCTCACTCTATCAACAAATCCAATGAAAATAGCGTTATCACCCTCGGCGATCTTCATGGTCATTCTATGAAATTCATTTATTTTTTGATCGCTGAAGACGTTATACAGTTAAGCCCAGAGCAGTACCAAGAATTATGGGAAATTTACCAAACGCCCGTTTCGCGATTAACTCAAGATCACATAGAAAAATGGAAAAACATTATAGAAAAAGCACCTCTCAATCATGTTAGAAAAGTGAGGTTGTTGGGAGATATCCTCTCAGAGCGCAATGGGAATGATGGCTTAAATCTCATTCTATTCTTTATTTTATGGACAAGATTACTGAAAATAATCATTCTGATTTCTAATCATGATATGGAATTTTTTGTATGGTTCGCCCATTTGGAGAAAATAATATCGGGGGAACGTACGCTGAATTATTCTCCTGATCTTCAGCTTCAGCACCAATCTTTTATCTCATTCACTGAATTTTTACGTAAATTTCCTGAATATAAACATACTATCTATGAAGCCGTTAAACATTATAAAAAAAATATTCAGGTGATGGATTACACCCTTGAAGAAAAAAATTCCATTACATTATTTACCCATGCTCCTGCGGGCCTAGAAATAATCCACCCATTTGCAGCTTACTTAAAAACCAAATATAGCAACCGTTCTCTCTCAAAATTAAAAGAAACGATTGATGGCGTTAATCAAGCATTTAAAAAAATTGATTTTGTCGATATGTTTCAACAGGAACAGAAGGAGAGAAAAGAGAAAAAGAAATCTTCCTCAAAGATTATTCCCGAGCAATATCCTCTTACACGAATAACACACAACCGAGATAAGCACTATCATTCTCTTAAACTTGCCGTTGATTCAGATCCCTATTATATTCATCTAGTACATGGCCACTTAGGACCTTCTTCTCCCACCTATCCTTTTGACAAAAGTATACTCAATCTTGATGACACTTGCCTAGGAAAATCTGAAGACCGTACGACTGATTTATATCTTGTCTTGAGACAGGATATGCAGCCAGCTCTTAGGCTGACATCCTCAGCGAGATTTTTTAATAGCAAACAACAGGACGTTCCTCAAAGTCTTCCTCTTACAACAGGCCTAAGCCCCGAAGCAAGCCCTGCACCTGGAAGATGACCAGGACCGTGACAGGGGCTTTATAAAGCTCTACACAGCTACCGCGCCACGGATAGCAGGATGACATTGATAATTCAGAATTTCAAAATCATCAAAGTGATAATCTAATATAGAAGCAGGTTTACGCTTAATATGTAGCTCTGGCAAAGCATGAGGCGTGCGTGTTAATTGTAATTTAATTTGCTCGAGATGATTAGAATAAATATGACAGTCTCCACCCGTCCAAATAAATTCACCTACGCCTAAACCACATTGTTGTGCCACCATGTGTGTAAGTAAAGCATAAGAGGCAATATTAAAAGGTACACCTAAGAAAGAATCTGCAGAACGTTGATACAGTTGGCAAGAAAGCTTTTTATTCGCCACATAAAATTGAAACAATACATGGCAGGGTAATAATGCCATATTCGGTAACTCACCCACATTCCAGGCATTGACAATTAAACGTCGAGAATCTGGATCTGTTTTGATTTGTTTTATTATTTCACTGATTTGATCCACGGGTTTCCCATCGGTTGTTTTCCAAGCACGCCATTGCTTGCCATAGATAGGCCCTAAATTGCCTTGCGCATCAGCCCATTCATCCCAAATGGTTACACCATTTTGCTGCAAATATTTAATATTGGTATCCCCGCTTAAAAACCATAACAGCTCATGAATAATACTTCGAGTATGTAATTTCTTGGTGGTTACTAAAGGAAACCCCTCTTGCAGATTAAAACGCATAGAATAGCCAAAGGTACTGATTGTGCCGACTCCAGTTCGGTCAGACTTCTGAATCCCAGTTTCTAAGATATGATGCAGATACTCAAGATATTGTTTCATGTTACCCCCCTCTTTCTATAGGCCCACAGCAACAAGATGATACCAAGAAAAACCATGGGCAGCGACAAGCACTGACCTTCTGTCATTATTCCCCCAATAAATCCTATACCCTCGTCTGGTTCGCGAAAAAACTCGACAAAAATGCGAAAAACGCCATAGCTGACTAAAAATAGGCCAGATACAGCCCCTACAGGTCTAGGTCGATGAGAGTAAAGCCATAAAATAAGAAATAATAGCACTCCTTCCAGCAAAAACTCATATAACTGGGAAGGATGTCTAGGAGAAGACCCTGCATTGGGAAAAATCATTGCCCAGGGAACAGTTGTTACTCGCCCCCATACTTCACCATTAATAAAATTTCCGATACGGCCCAAACCTAATCCTATGGGCACAACAGGAGCTACAAAATCCATTAATACTAAATAAGAGCGTTTATGACGGAAAGCATACCACCCTAACGCTATCAACACGCCTATTAATCCACCATGAAAAGACATGCCTCCTTTCCACGTTTGAAATAGTAATAAAGGCTGTTCTAACAAAGTACGCCAATCATAGAAAAGCATATAACCTAAACGACCACCGACAATAACACCAACAGCCCCAAAAAATAAAATATCGCCTAATTCTTCTTGAGTGAATAATTTATTCTTTGCAATACGCATGGATAATAAAAACCACGCTATTAAAAATCCGAACAAATACATTAATCCATACCAATACACTGGCCATGAGTATATGTGAAACGCAACAGGATTAATGGAAGGATACACTAGCATTATATTTCCTTAAATTTTCTCGATAAGACTAAAGGAGCAAATTCCTGCATAACGGATTCATAGACTTTTCGTTTAAAAGAAATAATTTGACGCAAGGGGTACCAATAAGAAACCCAAGCCCACGAATCGAATTCAGGATCGTCTGTCGCAAGCAAATTAATTTTTGTTGCAGCAGAAATAAAATTTAATAAAAACCATTTTTGTTTTTGGCCAATACATATGGGCTTTGTGCGACGACGAATCAGACGTTTAGGCAACTCATATCGCAACCAATCTTGGCTTTGTGCAATTATTTTAACATCTTGAGGAAATAGTCCTACTTCTTCTTGCAGTTCGCGATACATGGCTTCTTCTAGGGTTTCCTTTTGCCGCACTCCCCCCTGAGGAAACTGCCAGGCATCCATACCCAATCTCTTTCCTAAAAACACCTGACGATTCGCATTAACTAATATAATGCCTACGCCACAACGATAACCTTGTTCGTCTATCATCGTGTTGACCACCCTCAAAAGCATTGTTCTTTCCAATATAAATCATTATCCTAGCATAAAAAAGGATAACATCATGTCAACGCGTATTTTAGTTAATGGTGCCAACGGGCGTATGGGTCAAATGACCGTAGAAACTCTTGCAGAATATCCTGAATTTTCATTAGTCGGTAAAACCACACGCCAAGATAATTTAACAGAAACTATTCAAGAAACGCGTGCTGAAATAGTCATAGACTTTACTCATCCGGATGCTGTTTATCAAAATACCCTCACTATTATTAAAGCAGGCGCACATCCTGTCATTGGCACTACCGGTTTACAGCCTTCTCAAATTAAAGAACTACAAGAACATTGTAAAAAATTAAAATGGGGGGGCATTATTGCTCCTAATTTTTCATTAGGCATGATGTTACTCCTAAAATATGCACAAGATTTAGTAAAATATTTTCCTGATGTCGAAATTATTGAAATGCATCACAATCGTAAAAAAGACAGTCCTTCTGGCACAGCACTTTATACAGCAGAAATGCTTGCTGCTACAAATCATAAAACTATACCTATTCATGCTATTCGCTTACCTGGTTTAATCGCTCATGAACAAATTATATTTGGAAGTATAGGCGAGACTATTACCCTAAAACACGACACCACAGACAGGCAATGCTTTATGAGAGGAATATATATAGCTTGTCAAAAAGTAACTACTTTAAATCAATTGATCGTTGGTTTAGAAAATATTTTATAAAGAAAAAAAAAGGGCAAAATGCCCTTTTTTTATTTCATTTAAAATATTAGCCCGCGCCACCTTTATAAGTTTGTTCTGGAGCATGACAGCTGCAACCAGCAACAGCACCTAGCATGACTAATACACCAAGAACAGCAATTAACTTCTTCATTGTAAACTCCTTATTTATTGGATCCACAATTAATAGTATATCGCATCCCTTGAGAGAAACACTAGCAGACCCAGACAATTTGGTTTAATATTGCAAGATATTAATGTTTTTGTATACTCAAAGGACCTTTCGTATGACTATTTCATATTCAATCATTGTTGCTTTGGCTGTTATTATATTTTCTGCTATTAGAATTTTGCGTGAATATGAAAGAGCAGTCGTATTTACATTAGGACGCTTCACTTCTACCAAAGGTCCTGGTCTTTTTTTAATCATCCCTCTCATACAGCAAATGGTCAAAATCGACTTACGAACGATTGTTCTAGAAATTCCCCCTCAAGATGTAATATCCCGCGATAATGTCTCGGTGCGTGTAAGTGCCATTGTATATTTCAAAGTAGTGGATCCTTCCAAAGCAGTCATCCAAGTAGAAGATTATTTTGCTGCCGTCGGCCAACTCGCTCAAACAACTCTGCGCTCTGTACTCGGACAACATGAATTAGATGAAATGCTCGCAGAACGCAACAAACTCAATGCACATATTCAACAAATTTTAGACGAACATACGGATGCCTGGGGCATAAAAGTAAGTTTAGTTGAAATTAAACAAATTGACTTAAATGAAACCATGATTCGAGCCATTGCAAAACAAGCAGAAGCTGAGCGAGAACGCCGCGCAAAAGTTATTCATGCAGATGGAGAATTTCAAGCAGCCGGCAAATTACTCGATGCAGCACAAATTTTAATTCAAAATCCTCAGGCACTACAGTTACGCTATTTACAAACCTTATCTGCCATTGGGGAAGAAAAAAATTCCACCATTGTATTTCCTATTCCCATGGAATTGCTTTCCAGCTTTATGGCTAATAAATAACATGTTAAGAAGATTTCTACCTCCGCAACAAAATTTCTTTGAACTCTTTCAGAAAATGACGGCTATGCTCGTTTTAGCAGCAACAGAATTCCACACTTTATTGCAAGATTTACCAGAACAACAACAGCATGTTGATGCTATTGCAGCTTATGAAGAAGAAGCAGATAAAATTGCACATATGTCTTTTGAATTGCTGCATAAAACTTTTATTACTCCTTTTGATCGACACGATATTCATCAGCTCATTAGTAAATTAGATGACACATTAGACCTTATTAATCGCTGCGCACAGCGTTTTCCTTTTTATCGCTTACAAACCGTTCCTGCCGAAATGGTGACTTTAGCTACTTTAAGCGTTCAATGTGCCGAGCGCTTGAAAGAAGCGGTATACTGTTTACATTCTCTGAAAAACTCTACCAATATTTTAAAATTTTGCAGTGACCTGGATAAATTAGAAAGCAATGCTCATCAAATTGTCTTATTAGGCGAAAAAGATTTATTTCTAGAAGAACAAGATTTCAAAAAATTCTTTATTCTTAAAGAAATTTATTCTCGTACTAAGCTCGTCATTAATAGCTGCCAAGATGTTGCCAATGTCATTAAAGGCATTGTGCTTGAGTATTCTTAATGCAGGCGCATTTTATTTTTATTATTGGCACTGTTTTTTTAGCTTTATTGTTCGATTTTTTAAATGGCTTTCATGATGCAGCCAATTCCATTGCAACCATAGTCTCCACTCGCGTATTAAAACCTCAATGGGCAGTCTTATGGGCAGCTTTTTTTAATTTTATTGCTTTTGCTTTTTTTGGTTTGCATGTCGCTAATACCATAGGGATAGGATTAATTGATCCTGCAGTGATTAACGAACAAGTTATTTTTGCAGCCCTCATTGGTGCAATTTTCTGGAATTTATTCACATGGTATTTTGGATTGCCCTCGAGCTCTTCTCATGCACTGATTGGCGGTCTTTTAGGCGCAGGTATTGCTAAAGCAGGTATCGCTCCTCTTAAAATAGCTGGTATTCTCAAAGTATTATTAGCGATTATACTTTCACCCTTATTAGGTATGATCATAGGCGGAATACTCATGTTTATGATGATGCGTCTCTTTTTTTATGCGACACCGCATAAAGTAAATAGCTGGTTTCGTCATTTACAATTTTTTTCTGCCGCTTTTATCAGTCTAGGTCATGGTAGTAACGATGCGCAAAAAACGATGGGTATTATTGCTATTTTGTTATATTCCACGCATTTATTAGGGGATACTTTTTATGTTCCTTTATGGGTGATCATTACTTGTAATTTTGTGATTGCCTTAGGCACTTTTTTTGGCGGATGGCGTATTGTCAAAACCATGGGTATGAAAATTACTAAACTAAAACCTATCAGTGGCTTTTGCGCTGAAACGGCGAGTGCACTCACGTTATCTTTAGCTACTCTTCTCGGTATTCCTGTCTCCACCACACACACTATTACGGGTGCCATTGTAGGTGTGGGATCCCTCAATAGAGTGCACGCCGTACGTTGGGGTATTGCGCGCAATATCGTCTGGGCGTGGATATTCACTATCCCTGCTGCAGGATCGGTCGCTGCAGGGGTATATTATGTTTCTACTGCTATAATTAAATAAACACACCAAACGAAGGTTATCTTTATGAGTGCCGAAGAAGCATTAAAAACCTGCATTGCCTCTTTGCAGCAGCCAGAATATGGCTGGATAATCAATGAGTTAAATGAAATTTTAACTTTAGATGATACTCAAAAAACAGGTAGAGTCCAACTCTTACGCGATAAGCTTCAAGCCCTTTCTCATGAAAAACCTGTTCACCATGCCCTACTCACTTTAACCGAATTATGGCCCTTAAATAAGAAAGATGATCATGGAAACTATACCTGCCCCCTCACCTTAGAAGCTATCAAACTTAGGCTAGTCACTTCTACAGGCCATCATTATGAACTTTCAGCAATAAATGACTATATAAAAAAAGATATAAAAAATCCTTTAACGAGAAAACTTTTTAACGAACACGACTTGCAGCACATTAGAAATGAAGCCAGGAAAAATGGTCTGGATATTGCTATTCCACCAAACACACTCAAAGTACTCTGGTCATTTTGCCAATGGTTATTTTTTAATAAACCTCAATAGGTTCTTGATAGACCACATCTAGCTCGCGCACAGCTTTCACTTCATCCAGCCTTCTCACTGGCAAAGTATGCGGTGCATTTTTTAATAATTCAGGCTGAGTTTCTGCTTCTTTTAAAATTTTAATTAAAGTATCAGCAAAAGCATCTAACGTTTCTTTACTTTCTGTTTCAGTTGGCTCGATTAAAAGACATTCTGGTACTAATAAAGGAAAGTACATAGTAGGAGAATGAAATCCATAATCGAGTAAACGTTTGGCAACATCTAGTGCAGTGATATTTAACGTCTTAGCTTGAGGTTTTAACGTAATAATAAATTCGTGACTCGCCAAACGTGTAGGATAAGCCAGTGTAAAACCTGCTGCTTTCAAACGCGCTAATAAATAATTAGCATTTAACGTTGCATATTCTGCCACTCGTCTTAAACCTTCCCGACCTAACAAACGCGCATACATGTACGCACGCAAAATAATACCTGCATTACCCATAAAAGCAGATAAACGACCAATGGTCTGCGGGCATTCTTTTTCTGTTAGCCATTGATACGCATCTCCCACTTTAGTCACCATAGGTATTGGCAAAAATGGCGCTAGTCGAGCACTCGCTGCGACCGGCCCACAACCTGGACCACCACCGCCATGTGGCGTTGCAAAAGTTTTATGTAAATTTAAATGAATTATGTCAAATCCCATATCTCCTGGCCGCGCTTTTCCTAAAATAGCATTTAAATTTGCTCCATCGTAATAAAGCAAACCACCAGCCTCATGAACAGTTTTGGCAATCGCTTGAATATTGCGATCAAATACACCTAACGTTGAAGGATTCGTTAACATAATCCCCGCTGTTTGTGGACCCACTACTTTTTTTAATGCTTCTAAGTCAACGTTACCTTCTGCGTTGGAAGGAATTTCTCGCACTTTAAATCCACACTGCACAGCGGATGCAGGATTCGTACCATGGGCTGCATCAGGCACCAAAATTTCATTACGCTCATGGTCACCACGGGATTTATGATAAGCACGAATCATAGCAACACCTGCTAACTCTCCCTGTGCGCCTGCCATAGGCGTTAAAGAAACAGCATGCATACCTGTCACGGCTTTAATAATCTCTTGCAACTCATAAGCGCAAATCATAAACCCTTGACTGTTTTCATCCAGCGATAAAGGATGATGATTCAGAAAACCATGAAACTGGCTCATACGATTAATACCACGGGGATTATATTTCATGGTGCAAGAGCCGAGTGGATAAAAATGAGTATCAATTGAAAAATTCTTTTGCGATAAACGCGTATAATGACGAACAGCTTCTAGTTCAGATACTTCTGGCAGTAATGGTTTTTGTTTTCTCAAAAAATTTGAAGGAATATTCGTCTTCGTAATAACTGTAGCAGGAATTTGTGCTTTTGCTACGCGATTCTTTTTGGAATGTTCGAAGATTAGCATGATAGTATTTTCCTTAAATCTTTTACATACATCTCCATATCCTGCTCAGTTTTAGTTTCTGTTACACAAACTGAAATGCACTCCCTCAACTCAGGATACGTTGAGTTTAAACTAAACCCTCCCTGAATATGTTTTTGGGCAAGTTTTTTTAATACACTTTCTGCTGATTGAGGTAGACGAATCACAAACTCATGAAAAAAAGGTGCGGTAAATACTGATTCGACGCCAGGAACTTGAGTTAACATTTGATGGAGCGTCAAAGCACCTTGATGAGAAGTCTCTGCTACTTTTCGCAAACCTTGCGGACCTAATATACTCATAAATATAGTGGATGCAGTGACCATCAACCCCTGATTGGTACAGATATTCGAAGTAGCCTTAGCACGCCGAATATGTTGCTCACGTGCTTGAAGGGTCAACACAAATCCTTTTTTACCCTGCGTATCTACTGTTCGACCTACGATACGCCCTGGCATCTGGCGTATATATTTTTCTTGGCAGCATAAAAAACCATAATAAGGACCTCCACAAGAAAGGGGTATTCCTAAAGGTTGACCTTCTCCACAAGCAATATCAGCACCCCATTCTCCAGGCGGCTTCAATAATGCCATAGCCAGTGGATTCACTACACCGATGACCATTATATTCTTTTGTTTTGCCCAAGCAGTGAGTTCCTCTGCTTCTTCTAAAATACCAAAGAAATTGGGTTGCGGTATCACTAAAATAGAAGCATTCTCTGCAAGAGGTGCTAGATTTTGAAGTGTGATGCGGCCTGTTTTTTTATCATAGGATATTTCTATTATATTCGCATCGTGCTGGCCTACAATGGCATGTACCACGGCACGGTAATGAGGATGAATAGTTTGCGGCAACAAAATAGTCAGTGTATTTTTTGTCTGACAAAGACGCATAGCCATTAAGATAGCTTCTGCTAAAGCCGAAGCACCATCATATAAAGAAGCATTCGAAACCTCTAAGCCCATGAGACTCGCCATCATGGTTTGATATTCGTACATGAGCTGTAAAGAACCTTGACTCGCTTCTGGCTGATAAGGTGTATAGGCTGTCATCCACTCACCGCGGGTCGCAATATCCCAAACAGCTCCTGGAATATGATGCTCATAGGCACCCGCTCCAATAAAACAAGATAAACTATTATTTTTTTTTGCTCGATCATGCATTAAACGAGATAGTTCCATTTCAGAAATGCCCGAAGGAATTGTTGAAAGATCCACCTCTCGAAGCTCTTTGGGAATTTCAGCAAATAAATCTTCTATAGTGGCAGCATGACTTGCTGCTAACATAGCTTTCACATCGTCTTCAGTATGAGGAATAAAAGGCATTAGTGAGCTTCCGATGCAACTTGTTGTGTATACTGGGCTGCAGTTAATAATTCGATGTTTGTATTTTCAAATGGTTTTATGCGAAACAACCATCCTTGGCCATAAGGATCTTCATTGATGAGCTGAGGATTATCAATAATAGCTTCATTAATTTCAATCACTTCTCCTGCCAAAGGGCAATAAATATCCGCTGCTGCTTTCACAGATTCAACGACAGCACATTCCTGACCACTTTCAAGATGACTCTCAATATCAGGCAACTCAATATAGACTAAATCACCTAGCATATTTTGAGCATGATCCGTAATCCCCACCGTATAGTGATCATCTTCTTTACGCACCCATTCATGAGTTTTCGAGTAACGTAATGTTTTTGGAATTTGACTCATTCATTTATCCTCTCTTCTGTTTTAAAAAAGGTGGTTTGATGACAGCAGCAATCATTTTTTTACCGCGAATATCGACAACACATCGATCAAATTCACCTTGTGGGACACGTGCTAAAGCAATCCCTTTTTTTAAAGTAGGCGAAAAACTACCACTCGTCACTTCTCCTTCACCGATTCCTTCTACAATCACTTTATGGTGATGGCGTGGTATGCCTTGTTCTAGTACTAATCCCACTAATTTTTGTTTAACGCCTGTCTTTAATTGTTCCTCTAAAGCTAAACGACCGATAAAATTTCTTTCTTTAGGTTCGAATGCTACGGTCCAGCTTAAATTGGACTCTAAAGGAGTGACAGTTTCATCCATATCGGTTCCATATAAATTTAACCCTGCCTCTAATCGTAATGTATCTCGTGCCCCTAAGCCACAAGGAGAAAATTTTTTTTCAATGAGTTTTTGCCAAAAATCTGCTGCTTTTTCTTTAGGTAAAATCCATTCGAACCCATCTTCTCCGGTATAACCCGTACGCGCAACAAAAAATTCTTGAAAAGATAAAGCATGAAAAGGTTTTAATTGTGCAATTTCATGAACATTTTCAGGGAAAATAGCAGTAATTTTCTCAACTGTTTTAGGGCCTTGCGTGGCAATAATCACACTCTCACGTTTTGTTAATGTAGCGGGGAAATTTTTTATGCAAGATTGCATCCAGGTTAAATCTTTTTCTGTCGTACCCGCATTAATCACCAACCGGTACAAAGATTCTTCTCGTTTGTAGACGATAAGATCATCAATAATGCCACCTTGCTCGTTTAGCATACAAGTATAAAGCGCCTTACCAGGAATTAAACGATCCACATTATTAGCTAATAAAAAACGCAGATAAGACGTAGCACCTTCTCCTGCAATATCAATCACTGCCATGTGAGACACATCGAAGATACCAGCGTCTTCTCGTACACATTGATGTTCAAGAAGTTGAGACCCATAATGAAGCGGCATATCCCATCCCGCAAAATCAATTATTTTAGCGTGAGAAGCTAGATGGTTTTTATAAAGTGGCGTTTTTTTCCCCATGCATCATCCTTAATTAAACTTAGCGAGTATACCTTAACAAATACGGCAAGTTAAGATTTCCTTAATAATCACTGTTTAAGATAAAAAAAGCACTTGATACTAAGGATAAGTATTATGCCTACACTAAAAGAATCTATTCAATCTTTCATAGGACATTTCTTTGAATTCGATCAAGATTCACTACAAGAACAAATTAATTTAATTAAAAGAGCATTAGAAGAAAAACCTGAAGTAGCAGAAGATCATCCCTATGCTTCATTGCAGCAATGCTATTTTGACCCAGAACGTTATTTTAATCGACTAGAAGAATTCAACCCAGGTATCACTGTAGATGAAGTACAAAAATGTATTATAGAATTAATTACTGAAAAAATAGGATCGACTGATGTAGCTTGGGAGAAAAATGTTTTCTTAGAAAGAATAGCTCAATCCCCTCGTTTTATGACTGAATTTCACTCTCAGTTAGTGCCTATTGATGAAGATGAACATCCCTGGCATATACCCCACAACAAAGAAAAAATTTACAAAATAGACTTACTGCCATCATATAATGATTATGTAATATGTCCTGAAGTAAAAATACATCTACCTGAAGATAAAATGACGACTTTAGACTTAGGAGAATACAACCTCCTTGATTTAGCCAATGACGCGAAAAACGAAGAAAAAGATGAAGATGAATTAAGAGAGCTTCTTATTGAGCATATCATTGAAGATGCAGAACAAAAAGCTTCTGATATCATTGTACAGCGCTTACAAAATAAGATTCCCCCCGAAGTTTCCTTTTGGACACAACGATTGCTTCTTTATCATTTTTATTTTAATGGTGTTTTAAATAACACCATTCCTTTAAATGATATTTCTGAATTAAATGATCAAGAATTTTTTGCTCTTAGTCAATTGAGTGTCATTTCACTGATAGCAGCTGAAATATGTGATATCGCTAAAGCAAAAAAACTTACCCGAGAAAGTCTTGTGATAGTACGAGATCCTTTTTATTTACAAGAAATCATCCAAAAAAAACTCCCTTTAGAAAATATTGAAAAATTATCTATGAAACAAGCTCAATTTCTCACTTCTCCTGCTATTATTTATTTACAGAAGAAGAAATTATCGATCACTTTCTTACAGATCAGAAAAATCAGAAAAAGTGCCTATCTCGCATTTTACAATGAATTTTTTCTTGATTTACTAATCAACGAAGAAGAAAAATTTCCCTTTAAAAAAGTGAGGAAATTAAATTCTGATCAGGCAAAATTCTTGGCAAAATCTTTTTCCTGCCATTGTATTTCTGCAGAAAAAATTTCCCTTGATGAAATCTTAAAAATGAATCCTCATCAAATGAGAGATTTAAAAGAAAATTCTGTGCTGCAGCAACTCATTATACAAGATATTTTAGATATAAAAGAGTATCTCGCCATCACTCACCATGACAACCACTTCCCTACCACTATACATGGATTAATTTTCAGTAGTAGATTAGTCGCTATATTGAAAGATAATCCTTACAGAAAAGAAGGTATGCTTGATAACATCGACATTATCAAAAAAGAGATTAAAGAACTTTATCACGATAGCTCCATGGAAGAAATAATTACTCATCACACTTTTAAATTTATTGCTCACCATATTAAACAGAATCCATTTTTTAATGAATTCTGCCCTTCAAAAGAAACCCCTGCTTTCCCCTGGATAAACATCTTAAATCGGGTAATAACAAACATGCAAAAAAAGCTTCATTATTTTGAATCGGAAGGAGATGAGAATTATTTTAACAAGCGAGGAAGAATGCAATTTTCTTTATTTTATTCACCTTTCAATCAAAA
>Ga0206830_1030_pt1 | contig 31495 bp, 20 predicted proteins | sample Alteio_BWOrgCont_76_FD_152884 | JGI IMG/M metagenome (GOLD analysis project Ga0206830, IMG submission 152884) | Enriched cells from forest soil in Barre Woods Harvard Forest LTER site, Petersham, Massachusetts, United States -... | ecosystem: Environmental > Terrestrial > Soil > Temperate forest >... | reverse complement strand
TCATCTTCATCAAGGTATATGCTTATTGAAGCACCTTTTTTATTCAAGCCTTCTTTTTCACAAACTATCAATACTGGTTTGCCTTTAAGTTGATCACTTATTTTTTTAAGGTTTCCACTTTCTGAAAGCGGAACAAACACTATCTGACATCCGGCAGCTTCATCAACCGTAAGTACCTTTTCTACAGTAATTGATTTTTCTCCAACGTGCTTACCCGTTAAAAATTTTCTCAACTCATCTGTTATAGGTGAAGTTCCATAAACGCCTATTACAAAATCGCTTGACTTAGTATTAGTAGGCCACGATATATATTTTGTAAAATTATATACATACACCGACGCTATTTTATAATTAAGCGTTTGCCCAAATACCGCTGCTGAACAGGATATGATTCCAAGAAAAATAAGTATTGATCTGCCTATCTTCATTTCTTGAAATTTAGATCATATGATACCCGTACTTCATATTCCCTTGACATAGATGGCAGTGGAGCATGCCCACCATTATATGGCTGGATGAATTCATAATCAGCATTCAGAATATTGTAACAGCCCACACCTATTTTCAATTTATTCACCTTATACATCAAATAAATATTTGCCAGCGTGGTTGGCGAAAATTTCTTTAAGGCGGGTACACCACTACTGTTACTATCCACATACCCGTAACGCTGGCCTATCCACGAAACAGTAGGTGTAATGCTTAGCCCCGGTGTAATATTATAGCTGAACGAGAAATTCACTTTATTAGATGCAAAACCCAGTGTGGCTGAATTATCTCCCGGCACCTGGTAGGTAGACACTACCGTTTTACCGGCCGCTGTATAGTATGCGTAATTCAAATCAACGTAGCCCCATGTTTCTTTAACCTTATAATCAAATTCTGCACCGCGTGTACCTTGTTCATGCATGTTTTTATATCCTTCGCTATAAGTACCATTCGAATTCAATACGCTATCAACGTAGTATACTATCGGGTTTTTAGTAGTTATATCAAATACGTTCAGTGTAACGAACATATCCGTTGCTATTTCTCTACCTACCTCAAATTCAATTACCTGGGTATCTTCAGGTTTTATATGTCCATCGAAACTAAAATTTATGTCTTCTATTCCCGGCGCGCGGAATGAATTACTGTACAATAATTTGAAGTTCCACTTATCAACTTTCTTCAGTATCCCAAGCCTTGGTACAAATGAAGAACCGTATGCTGAATTGTTATCATACCTTGCACCCAGTGTAACACTAGCTATTTTATAACGGAACAAGGCCTGCATAAATGCGGCTGTGTTCATGTAACTTACATGCGCTTTACCATTACTGAATAACGTAGTATCAATACCTAAGGACGCATTATCGTTATATACTTCGGCGCCGGCAACCAGGTTTATGTGGTGGGTAATATCATATATCATTGTCAAATTACCTTTTATCCGTTGCACAGCTTTATCATAAATAGTATATGCAGCATCTGCAGAATCTACTTTCCCCGTGAAGTTCCAGGGTTTCTGAAATTTATAACTTAGTAATGGGGTCAGCGTAATTTTATCACTAAGCTTAGAATCGTATTTTAATTCGAACAGTTCTGAAAGAAAATCATCGGTATACGCCTTGGAAGTCGGCACACCATAATTGTCGCGTGTGCTCATGTCAAAATCATCATAAATACCTTTAAAGCTCCATCCTTTGTAAGCCATTTTCAGATCAAGTGAAGCTGGATTCAAATTTGAATTGTTTATCATTGAATAACTGGTACCATAAAAATCGGTGTAGGCATTATCGCTTCTGTTGGCCTGCCCTAAAAACCCTGCAAGACTATAGGTAAAATCTTTTATTTTATCTCCAACCGATAAACTTATATCTCTGTATCCCAATGCACGTGCTGTTTGCCCGTAACTACCATTAACAGAAATTCCTTTCAGGTCTTCTCCGTCCTTGGTTATTATACTAATTACACCATACTCGGCAAAACCGCCATATATAGCTGAGCCCGGCCCACGGATTATTTCTATTCGCTTTATCTGGCTTACATCAAAATGGTTACCAAACTGCAATGAAGAATACATCAATTCATTCATCTCCTGACCATCGAGCAACAACAATACCTTCCCTTCTTCAGCCCAATTGCCTCGCATACCAATGCTTATGTTGCCCTGTACATCAACTGCAAAATCAATGCCCGGCACAAGCCTGAGTACATCTATAAGGTCACGTGCCCCAGATCTTTCAATTTCATCCTGGCTAATGACCGTTACCACACTTGGCGACTTACGTTGCGATAACGATTTCTTTGATGCTACTCCTATCAGTGCGTTTATTTGAGCTTCTAACTGGCTTGAAACACCCGTCTCTTTTAAGTTCATCAGTTGCTCAAGCGACATATTATAAATAGCGTTCGAATCGAGTTTAGCAGTGTCTTGCTGAGCAAAAACAGCACATGAAATACCTAGCAGTAAGAAGACTAAAAGAAGTTTCATGCCGGGTAAAGGCTGCTTCATGGAGGGAAAGAATTACAGTCTAAATCAGATGTTTACCCCGTAAAGATAAAAATTAAATGCTCTTGCTTTCCTAACTAATTCCCTTTTTTTGAGGATTCATTTGTTAATACAGACGCTTCGATCAATTAGCAAATATCATTTGCCTGCTCTGTACAAGTTTACCATCGATCATTAATGAGTATATATACGTACCCGAAACACCATAACCGTGGTCGAAAAGTACTTCGTTTATTCCAGCGTTTAATTTAACAGGCAGCCTTTTTACCTCTTTACCTTGCATGTCTTTTATCGAAATATATGCCTCTTTATAGCTCATTACTTTATTAACCTGAACTGAAATATAAGTGCTGATATCAAATGGATTCGGTCTGTTTTGTAAAAGTTCAATATTTCCTTCTCCACCGTTTTTAAGTTCATCAATACCTGTAACCTTGGCTGTATATTCAGTTGAAGGAAGGCTTTCAATATTATTGGTATCGACCGACATTATACTTACATAATAGGTTGCAGCTGACAGGCCTTTAATTGTATCAACTAGTGTCCCCGACATAGTATATACAGAATCCCAATCGTTTGTTGTTGTTCTTATTCCAATACGATATTTCTTATACTGGGTTTGCTTTGTTACCTGAATTCTTAAACTTGTGGTGTCAACAAGCGTAAGTAAAAAATCTGGTTGCTTGGGCCCAATGCCTAACATACCCGCTGCATTTCCATTTATAACCGTATTCCTGGCAAGGTAATTAGCATTTATGAAAAGGCTATCCAATGTGGTGTGGGGTCCGTGCACTTTATATGCTCCCAGTGAATCACCTGTTGTATGCTGCCTGTCGTGATAAGCAGTGTCGGTAACGTTAGCATCGCCATCCTCATTCGCCGAAGTAAAGCGCATTGCCGCATATCCACCTTGCCTGAAAGGTATATGATCTCCACCTCTGCCAGTTCTATCTTCGGGGCTCATTATATTTATTTGCATAGGCAGGGAAACTACAGAAGCAAGGTTCTCCTTATACTCAAGTTTTATAAAGCGCGATAAGCTTTTGCATGGTGCATTGAAAGAGCCATATGAAAACAATCTGACCTGTGTACTATCTAAATTACCATAACCGGGGCAACTTGGGGCGGAAGATGTATAGCCACAAATAATACCACCTATTACATCATTATTCAGTACTGCTTTTATTTTTATTGCTTTAAGTTTGGCATAATTCACAAAAGCCTGCCCGCCATAAAGTCCTTGTTCCTCGCCGGTAGTAACCATAAAAACAATGGTGTTGTGGTAACTGTATTTACTCATAACCCTCGCTAATTCCATAACCAAGGCCGCACCGCTGGCGTTATCTTCAACTCCTTCTGCCTTATTTACGGTATCGCAAACATTCGCACAACGGCTATCAATGTGGCCTTCAATTATTATTATTGATTTATCGGTAGTATCAATACCCGGCAACACGGCCATTATATTCCGGTGTTGCGATACGCCGCAAGTGGTTAACGTAAACTGAAGGTAAGATGGAAGCAACCTGTTTTGGTTAGCAATGCTGAACTGTTGAAATTTTGAATAGACCCATCGGCGAGCAGCGCCTATGCCCACTGTGTTGGAAATAGTATCAGATGCCGTGTTACGGTTATAAAACGAAGCCATTTTGAAGATATAGCTCTTAAGCGAGTCAGAGCTGACGCGGGCATTTACTCCTTTAAAAATAGTATCGGGAAAGTCGAGAACAGTTGCAGGCAAATACGTAGCAGGGTTGTAATTACCTTTTAAAATATGCGCAACATTCGAGTCGGTGCAATTAACATTTGTTTGGGCAATAAGGCTGATTGAAATAAAGCTTAAGAAAAACAGGAATACCTTTTTCATAGCTGGGGATTTGTAAACGAAGTTATACTAATTCCGGAAAATCTCAAAATTACCCCTGTTATGCTTTAACAGTCTGGGTAAGCGTTTTGAATATTTCCTCCAGTTTCTTTTCTTCTTTGTGTATGGTAAGTACCGTAAGTTTATTTTCTACTGCATAGCGGAAAATATCCTGCCTTACATCTTTATCTGCTGTAACATGAATATGTAGCGTCTTATTATCAGTAGTATCGATACTATACACACCTTCTATCTTTTTCAATTGCCTTATATCGGCTTCTTTGTCGAACTCTACAGTTACAATAGAATACCCACCGCCCATATTTTGCAATTCTTTCGCTGTTTTATCGGCAACTATCTTTCCTTTATTTATAATCATAACACGGTCGCAGATTGCTTCCACCTCTTGCATAATGTGCGTTGAGAATATAACCGTCTTTTCTTTTCCGATCGTGCGTATGAGATTACGTATTTCTTCCAACTGATTAGGATCTAATCCACTAGTAGGTTCATCGAGTATTAGCACTTTTGGGTTATGTATCATCGCCTGTGCAAGGCCGACACGTTGCCTATAGCCCTTCGATAATGCACCAATTTTCTTTTTCTGTTCAACCTGCAAGCCTGTCATTTCTATCATCTCCTCAATACGCTTCTTTGCATTTTCAATATGATGCAGGCCAGCAATAAAAGCCAGGTTTTCCTTTACGTACATATCCAGGTAAAGCGGATTATGTTCAGCTAAATAGCCAACATTCTTTTTTACCTCCAAGGGTTGTTCAGAAACATCGAACCCACAAACAGACGCTTTGCCTGATGTCTGTGGTAAAAAGCAAGTAATTATTTTCATCATGGTAGATTTTCCTGCCCCATTCGGGCCCAGGAAGCCTACAATTTCTCCACTATTAATAGTAAACGAAACATCATCGAGCGCTTTCTGCACTCCGTAAATCTTAGTTATGTTTTCTACAATTACTGACATAAGGCAATATTACGCAATAATTTTTAATGCCTCGTTCAAAGTCTCCCCGCTTGGGGAGATTTAGTGGGACATTACACTCCAAACTGCCTTAAATGATGATCAAGATGTTTCCATTGAAATACATCCCATTCATCGCCAGTCATTTTACCAAAAAAAGGATGAGGGTCTTTTGATATTCCGTCTGGTCCACCATTTTTAAACTTCTGTATCAAGGCAATAAGGCTGTTTTTTTCTTCTTCAAACTTTCCATGATGTGGAGTTAAAAACTCCTTTGCAGTTGGCAAGCCTTTTTTAAAAGGCTCATCATTCAACAAGCCATTTTTTATAAATCGGCCGAAAAACTTGCCGAAAACGCTTGGCTTAATTATCAACTCGCCCAAGGCAACTTTCATAGGTTGCTGAGCATGGGCCAGCATCTCAGCTACATTCATTTTACCCCAATCAGGCAATGTCTCCGGAGTGAGTTTATTAATGCGGTCAATTATTTCCTGGTTATCGGCTGGGTTAAATAAACTTTTCATGCTGAAGGGTTAATGTTATAATACAATTGTAAGAAAAATAGTTTTACCTATTGAATTACATCGAGATAAAGCAATTTCCCCCTTTATTCGTCCTTCTAACAAACTCACAATTTTTATTAAACCCCATTGAATATGAAAAGAACAATATTAGTTATAGGTGGTACCGGTGGTATTGGCAAAGCAGTTGCATTCGCACTTGCAAAACAAGGTAACGACTTTATTATACAAGGTCGCGATATTGAAAAAGGTAAAACTATTGTTGCTGAAATTTCAAAGCTTAATGGTTCTACCGCAACTTTTATAGCTGCCGATATGCATTCGGTTGAAAGTATTAAGAACCTTGCCGCAGAAATAAAAAAACTTACTACTAAAATTGATATAGCTATTTATTCTTCAGGTACACTTAACTCTGTGCGGAAAGAAAGCAAGGATGGATTAGATGAAGGATTTCTGGTAAACTATTTAAACAAGTTTATGCTTGATACACTTTTGCTTGAGGAATTAAAACGCGGCGAAGGAAGGATAATTATTGTTGGAGCACCTTTAATGAAGAATGCTGCCATTAATTTCGACGATCTTCATAGCAAGAATAATTATGCCTTGTTTAAAGCAATGGGGCAGGCAATGCTAGCCGTTCACATGCACGTGCAGGAATTCGCTAAGCGAAACGGTGCGCATCCATCTATAAACGTAATAAACCCGGGTGTAGTTAAATCTGGTATCGATAGAAACGTTACCGGCTTCTTAAAAGTTATGTTACGTGCATTTGGTCCCTTGATCAGCAATAGTTCCGAAAAAGCTGTTGTAAATATTATGGAACTGGCCACCACAAAAAATATAGAATCGGGTTATTTTTACCCTAAGGTAGCTAAACCAGAGGCAAAAGTTAAGGTTTCATTAGATGCTGCTACTGCTACAAAGCTTTGGGATGAGAGCCTGAATTTGGCAAAATTATAATTCAATAAATATTTTAATTATAAAGAGCTTTCCCATTCGGGACGGCTTCGCTATGCTTGCGCTCGTCAGGCAAAGTAAGTGGCGTAAATAAAAAAAGCCCAAGTATTTCTACTTGGGCTTAAAATTGGGCAACAACATACTCTCCCGCTTTTTGAGCAGTACCATCTGCGTTAGCGGTCTTAACTTCTCTGTTCGGAATGGGAAGAGGTGAACCCCGCTGCTATAGTCACCCTAAATCGCATGCAGGTTTGCGCCTGCAAATAAGGTTAACATTATTGATAAAAAATACAATCTGATCCACAGAAATGTAAAACAATTGTCGAGTAAAAGTCTACGGATTATTAGTACTACTCGGCTTTGTCATTACTGACTTTACACCTATAGCCTATCAACGTCATCATCTTTAACGATCCTTAAAAGAAATCTTATCTTGAGGTGGGCTTCGTGCTTAGATGCTTTCAGCGCTTATCCCGTCCGAACATAGCTACTCTGCGATGCAGCTGGCGCCACAGCAGATACACTAGCGGTCCGTTCAACTCGGTCCTCTCGTACTAGAGTCAACTCCTCTCAAATTTCTAACGCCCACAACAGATAGGGACCGAACTGTCTCACGACGTTCTGAACCCAGCTCGCGTGCCACTTTAATGAGCGAACAGCTCAACCCTTGGGACCTTCTTCAGCCCCAGGATGTGACGAGCCGACATCGAGGTGCCAAACCCCCCCGTCGATATGAGCTCTTGGGGAGGATCAGCCTGTTATCCCCGGCGTACCTTTTATCCTTTGAGCGATGGCCCTTCCATGCGGAACCACCGGATCACTATATCCGCCTTTCGGCCCTGCTCGGCTTGTATGCCTCACAGTCAAGCACCCTTATGCTATTGCACTCCACGTACGGTTACCAAGCGTACTGAGGGTACCTTTGAAAGCCTCCGATACTTTTTTGGAGGCGACCACCCCAGTCAAACTACCCACCAAACACTGTTTCCCATGGTTATGGGATTAGACTTCAAAAAAACGAAAAGTGGTATTTCACTGACGACTCCACCACGGCTAGCGCCGCAGCTTCAAAGTCTCCCACCTATGCTACATATCATTCACCCAAAGACAATGTTAAGTTATAGTAAAGGTGCACGGGGTCTTTCCGTCCCGTTGCAGGGAACCGGCGTCTTCACCGGTATCACAATTTCACCGAGCTCGCGGTCGAGACAGCCTTCCAGTCGTTACACCATTCGTGCAGGTCGGAACTTACCCGACAAGGAATTTCGCTACCTTAGGACCGTTATAGTTACGGCCGCCGTTTACTGGGGCTTCGATTCAAAGCGTTGTATTACTACTAACCTCTCCTCTTAACCTTCCAGCACCGGGCAGGTGTCAGGCCCTATACTTCATCTTTCGATTTTGCAGAGCCCTGTGTTTTTGTTAAACAGTCGCTAGAAGCATTTAACTGCGCCCCAGATTGCTCTGGGGACCCTTTCTCCCGAAGTTACAGGGTTAAATTGCCTAGTTCCTTAACCGCGGCTCACTCGAGCACCTCAGGATATTCTCCTTGACTACCTGTGTCGGTTTGCGGTACGGGTGGCTGTTACCTGAAGCTTAGAGGTTTTTCTTGGAAGTCTGATTAGGGTCATTATCCACTCATCCGAGGACTTGTGGTACTATCGGCTTCAGCACAACCGGCGGATTTGCCTACCGGTCGTATACCTTTGCTTTTTAACCTCCTATTCCGTCAGGAGGCAGACCTTTCACTACTCCGTCACCCCATCGCAGTAAAGCCAGTGTTGGAATATTAACCAACTATCCATCGACTTATCCATTCGGATTCGCCTTAGGCCCCGACTAACCCTGAACCGATTAACGTTGTTCAGGAAACCTTAGTCTATCGGTGTGCGGGTTTCTCACCCGCATTATCGTTACTTATGCCTACATTTTCTTTTCCAGAAGCTCCAGCTTACCTAACAGTAAACCTTCAGCGCCGCTGGAATGCTCTCCTACCACTAATGCATTGCTGCATAGTCCATAGCTTCGGTACTATATTTTATGCCCGTTTATTTTCCACGCTCAATCGCTCGACCAGTGAGCTGTTACGCACTCTTTAAATGAATGGCTGCTTCCAAGCAAACATCCTGGCTGTCATTGCAATCGAACCTCGTTAAATGCAACTTAATATAGATTTTGGGACCTTAGCTGATGGTCTGGTTTGTTTGCCTCTCGTCCCAGGACCTTGGCGCCCAGAGACTCACTCCCAATCACATGTCGTAGCATTCGGAGTTTGTCAGGGTTCGGTAGGCGATGAAGCCCCCTAGCCCAATCAGTAGCTCTACCTCTACGACAATTCAATTGAGGCTGTTCCTAAAAACATTTCGGAGAGTACGAGCTATCTCTCAGTTTGATTAGCCTTTCACCCCTACCCACAGTTCATCCGAGAACTTTTCAACGTTCACCAGTTCGGACCTCCATCCTGTGTTACCAGAACTTCATCCTGACCATGGGTAGATCACAAAGTTTCGCGTCTACCACCACTAACTACACGCCCAGTTAAGACTTGCTTTCGCTTCGGCTGCTTGTATTGATACAATTAACCTTGCTAGTGATGAGTAACTCGTAGGCTCATTATGCAAAAGGCACGCTGTCATCCCGTACGGGACTCCAACTGCTTGTAAGCGTATGGTTTCAGGTTCTATTTCACTCCTCTATTCGAGGTTCTTTTCGCCTTTCCTTCACAGTACTTGTTCGCTATCGGTCTCAAATAAGTATTTAGCCTTACCGGATGGTGCCGGCAAATTCCCACAAGGCGTCTCCGACCCCGTGGTACTCAGGATACTACTAGGTAGCAAATAGAATTCGTGTACGGGGTTATCACCCTCTATGACGGTTTTTTCCAAAACCTTCCACTTTCCATTCACAGTCCACATTGTAGTCCTACAACCCCTTGCTGGCCTTAACCAACAAGGTTTGGGCTTTTCCGCGTTCGCTCGCCACTACTTGCGGAATCACTATTTGTTTTCTCTTCCTCCGGGTACTTAGATGTTTCAGTTCTCCGGGTTAGCGCTTTCGCGATACACCTTCAGTGTACCAGGTTTCCCCATTCAGAAATCTTCGGATTAAAGGTTATTCGGCACCTCCCCGAAGCTTATCGCAGCCTATCACGTCTTTCATCGCCTATTTGAGCCAAGGCATCCACCATACGCCCTTAAGTAACTTTTTAACTAACATTTGTTTTACATTGATCTGTTGCGGATCAAATTGTATTTTATCATCAATATGTCAAAGAACGTGCACTAAACCCGCAAAGGTTTAATGAATGTGGAGAATATCGGAGTCGAACCGATGACCCCCTGCTTGCAAAGCAGGTGCTCTAGCCAGCTGAGCTAATTCCCCAAATCGAGTTTTTAATTACTACTCACAGATACTTTCATCTGTGCTGTTGTAGTCCCGGGCAGATTTGAACTGCCGACCCCTACATTATCAGTGTAGTGCTCTAACCAACTGAGCTACGGGACTGTATTATAGGATAGGCACTTTAATATTGGCCTCGCCTTATATTTGGTGCCCCACTAAAAATACCCCGCTGCCCTAGGGTTACTGGGTTTCTCGCGTTGGGAATAATTGAAGAAACAGAAATAATAGACAAATGAAGCTTAAATCGCTCTAAAAAGGAGGTATTCCAACCGCACCTTCCGGTACGGTTACCTTGTTACGACTTAGCCCCAGTCATTGATTTTACCTTAGACAACGCCTTGCGGCAATCGGCTTCAGGTACCCCCAACTTCCATGGCTTGACGGGCGGTGTGTACAAGGCCCGGGAACGTATTCACCGCGCCATTGCTGATGCGCGATTACTAGCGAATCCAACTTCAAGAGGTCGAATTGCAGACCTCTATCCGAACTGAGATCGACTTTAGAGATTAGCATCTTGTTACCAAGTAGCTGCCCGTTGTGTCGACCATTGTAGCACGTGTGTAGCCCTGGACGTAAGGGCCGTGATGACTTGACGTCATCCCCACCTTCCTCTCTGCTTACGCAGGCAGTTCCACTAGAGTCCCCGGCATTACCCGCTGGCAACTAATGGTAGGGGTTGCGCTCGTTACAGGACTTAACCCAACACCTCACGGCACGAGCTGACGACAGCCATGCAGCACCTAGTTTCGTGTCCTTTCGGAAAGATCCCTTTCAGGACCGGTCACTAACTTTCAAGCCCAGGTAAGGTTCCTCGCGTACCATCGAATTAAACCACATGCTCCTCCGCTTGTGCGGGCCCCCGTCAATTCCTTTGAGTTTCAATCTTGCGATCGTACTCCCCAGGTGGAATACTTAACGCTTTCGCTGTGACACATGCCCTAACGGGCATACATCTAGTATTCAACGTTTACGGCGTGGACTACCAGGGTATCTAATCCTGTTTGATCCCCACGCTTTCGTGCCTCAGTGTCAGTTACAGTTTTGTGAGCTGCCTTCGCAATTGGTGTTCTGTGTCATATCTAAGCATTTCACCGCTACACGACACATTCCACTCACATCAAATGTACTCAAGAATAACAGTATCAATGGCAGTTCTACAGTTAAGCTGCAGGTTTTCACCACTGACTTGTCATTCCACCTACGCACCCTTTAAACCCAGTGAATCCGGATAACGCTTGGATCCTCCGTATTACCGCGGCTGCTGGCACGGAGTTAGCCGATCCTTATTCTTACGGTACCATCAAACCCGGTAGAAACCAGGTATTTTTTCCCGTACAAAAGCAGTTTACAATCCATAGAACCTTCATCCTGCACGCGGCATGGCTGGTTCAGACTTGCGTCCATTGACCAATATTCCTTACTGCTGCCTCCCGTAGGAGTCGGGACCGTGTCTCAGTTCCCGTGTGGGGGTAAATCCTCTTAGAACCCCTACCCATCGTCGCCTTGGTGAGCCGTTACCTCGCCAACTAGCTAATGGGGCGCATACTCATCCTTAACCGCCGGAGCTTTAATTGCAAAACGATGCCGTTTCGCAATGTTATGGTGTATTAATTCTGATTTCTCAAAGCTATTCACCAGTTAAGGGAAGATTGTATACGTGTTACGCACCCGTGCGCCGGTCGCCAGCATGTATTGCTACACCTGCTGCCCCTCGACTTGCATGTATTAGGCCTGCCGCTAGCGTTAATCCTGAGCCAGGATCAAACTCTCCATTGTGTGTTTGATCGTGTTCCGTTGTATATTCCTATACTATACGGATATTGACATTTTGACTAAGCTTCTCAACTTGTCTTTCAAAATAAAACTTGAAAGAGGTTGATGCCTATTATTTCTTTTTTCTCCAATACTTCAAAGAACTTTTTATTTCTATATAATAACCCTTGTTTCCAAGGGAACTAATATACTTAAAAGAACTACCTTTTTTTCTAAAAGGGGTGCAAAGATACATATTAATTTTAATATGCAAACTTTTTACCAACTTTTTTTATCGGCTTTCCATTTTATTTTCCGTTGCCCCTGGAAAGCTTATTTGATAAGGTTTTAAAGAACGTTTTTTTAAATTGGGGTTGCAAATGTAGTATTCAATTTGATATACCAATACACTTCGCATCACAATTTAGTAACGTTGTATTTAATATACTGATTATCAGACGTATAATTTTCAACCATTCTGTTAATATACGTGTGTATAACCTTATTTAGACTTATTTAAAGGTGCCGCAGGCTTACTTTCCATTTTCCAGTCCTGCAACCAGTACGAACCCAGCAATGCCTTATGAACAGTAAGTTTCAAGTTATACATGCTCTCGGCATGCAGCGCATGCATAGTAGCTATAAGCTTCGTTTGGCTTGTATTCTCAATACTATTGGGCCTATTCTGAAAATGGTAATAGATCGTATTGGGCTTTACCTCATTACCGGTGTGAAGGCCAATAACAGCGCTATCTATATTGCAATGCACTGTATCTGCTGTGTTTTGTTTTGCTACATGCACGTTGTAATAATTGAATGGTATAAGTACCATGTACGCCAATGTTAATGCACCTATCACAGTTACAACCAGGCATACTGCTGCATAAAAAAGCCTGTCCCCAAACCTTTTTAATGATATGTACTTTTCTTCAAACTTCCTGAAGCGAATGAGTATTACTACGATCACTATTGCTGCGGCGGCGTAATACACAATATAATCAGGGTAATTTATTGTGTCTACGCTTGTGTCCTTGCGAAATACAATACAAAGTATTATTAACGCCAGCACTGCATAATCGCGGATGACAAATAGCTTCGATGGCTTATCAGTTCCTGTTGTTTGCATTAACTCAAAAATACAAAATTACCATCTCGCTGAAATTAAAAAAGCCCCACATTTCTGTGAGGCTTTTTTTATGTGAACACGCTTTGCGTGTTATTTCGCGTCTGCTTCCACAAGTTCTTTCTCTTGCTTGCTTTCCATGAGGCGTTGATATTCCTCCATAGAACCAACAATAAGATTCTCGTAATCGCGTAAACCTGTACCTGCCGGTATTAAGTGACCCACGATAACGTTTTCCTTCAAGCCTTGTAGGTAATCCACCTTTCCACCAATTGCTGCCTCGTTCAGCACCCTTACAGTTTCCTGGAATGATGCAGCTGAGATAAAGCTTTCGGTTTGCAGTGATGCACGTGTAATACCTTGCAAAATAGGGTTTGATGTAGAAGGAATAGCATCCCTGAACTGGATCTGGTTCTTGCCTTCGCGTTTCAGGCGCATGTTCTCGTCCCTGAGTTTACGTGCATTAACCAATTCACTCACTTTATAAAGGATAGTATCTCCTGCATCAATAATTACCTTTTTGCCATACAGGTCATCATTTGCATTCATGAACTCCATTTTGGTAACTAATTGTCTTTCCAGGAAAGTTGTGTCGCCCGGATCTTCAATTTCTACCTTTCTCATCATCTGGCGTACAATTGTTTCAAAGTGCTTGTCATTGATCTTCACACCTTGTAAACGGTATACTTCCTGAATTTCATTCACTAAGTATTCCTGAACAGCTGTAGGGCCTTTGATCGCCAATATATCGGCTGGTGTAATTGCACCATCAGATAATGGCTCTCCGGTTTTCACAAAGTCATTTTCCTGTACTAATATGTGCTTAGAAAGAGGAACTAAATAGGTTTTCTTATTTCCGTTCTTCGATTCTATCATAACCTCACGGTTACCTCTCTTGATCTTACCAAATGATACAACACCGTCTATTTCACTTACTACAGCCGGGTTAGATGGGTTACGAGCTTCGAACAACTCGGTAACACGTGGCAGACCACCTGTAATATCACCAGATTTACCGGCAATACGAGGTATCTTAACCAATATCTGACCTGCTTCTGCACTTGCACCGTTTGAAATGGTAATGTGCGAACCAACAGGGATGTTGTATGATTTAAGGGTTTCTTTTCCTTTAACAACCTTAATGATTGGGCTCTTGGTCTTATCTTTACTTTCAATAATAACCTTTTCTTTAAAGCCTGTTTGCTCATCCGATTCTTCGCGGAAAGTAACACCTTCTTCAATGTACTCAAATTCAACCTTACCAGAGAATTCGGAAATAATTACGGCATTGTACGGATCCCAATCGCAAAGCAATTGTCCTGCCTTAACTGATTCTTTAGTCTTGGTATATAATTGTGAACCATAAGGGATATTAGCCGTTGTAAGTACAAGGCCAGTATTCTTATCTATTACACGCAATTCCGCTGAACGTGAAATAACGGCTTCCACCTTCTTTCCATCAGCATCCTTACGGGTAACTGTTCTTACTTCTTCAATTTCTACAATACCATCATACTTAGCTTCAATTTTCGATGAAGCCGAAATGTTTGATGCTGTACCACCTACGTGGAATGTACGTAGTGTAAGCTGTGTACCTGGCTCACCAATTGACTGAGCTGCAATTACACCTACGGTTTCGCCACGTTGTACCATTCTACCGGTAGCAAGGTTACGGCCGTAACACTTAGAGCAAACACCTGTTTTCATTTCGCAGGTAAGTACCGAACGTATTTCTACGCTTTCAATAGGCGAACCCTTTATCTGGTCTGCATGGAATTCAGTGATCTCCTGACCTGACTCAACGATCAACTCGCCGGTAGTAGGATGGTGAACATCATGCAAACTTGTTCTGCCTAATATCTTATCGTATAATGTTTCAACAATTTCGTCATTCTTACGCAATGTTGCAGCTACTAGTCCACGTAGTGTACCGCAGTCAACACCGGTAATAATAACGTCCTGAGATACGTCAACCAAACGACGTGTTAAGTAACCGGCATCAGCAGTTTTCAACGCTGTATCTGCCAATCCTTTACGAGCACCGTGAGTTGAAATAAAATACTCAAGTATTGAAAGTCCTTCTTTAAAGTTTGATATAACCGGGTTTTCAACAATTTCCTGCATGGTAGCACCCGATTTCTGAGGCTTAGCCATCAGTCCGCGCATACCTGATAACTGGCGGATCTGCTCTTTAGAACCCCTCGCACCAGAATCTAACATCATGTAGATTGCGTTGAAACCCTGACGGTCACCACTCAACTGATCCATTACCTTTTTGGTAATTTTCGAGTTGGTGTGTGTCCAAATATCAATAATCTGATTATACCTTTCATTGTTAGTAATGAAACCCATGTTATAGTTACTCATTACTTCTTCTATCTGACCCTTAGCATCTGCGATCATCTTCTCCTTATCGGCAGGTACAATAACGTCGCCGAGACGGAATGATAAACCACCCTTGAACGCGTAGTAGTAACCAATGTCCTTCATATCATCCAGGAACTTGGCTGTTTTAGCCATACCTGCATGCTTAAGAACTTCAGCAATAATATCGCGTAAGTTTTTCTTGGTCAATAGTTCGTTGATAAAGCCCATTTCTTTAGGTACAACCTGGTTGAAAATAATTCTGCCAAGTGTTGTTTCAATTATCTTATCAACTAACTCATCTTTTACTTTTACAGGGGTCTTCACTCTTACGTTAGCGTGAAGTTCCACCTTCTTTTCGTTATATGCTATAATAGCTTCCTCAGAAGAATAGAATACAAGGCCTTCACCTAATACTTTCTCTTCCTTAGTGCCCTTCTTAGACTTGGTAATGTAATACAAACCTAGCACCATATCCTGAGAAGGAACGGTAATAGGAGCACCGTTAGCAGGGTTAAGAATGTTGTGAGACGCAAGCATTAACAATTGTGCTTCTAACACAGCTGAGCTTCCTAATGGTAAGTGAACCGCCATTTGGTCACCGTCAAAGTCAGCGTTGAACGCTGTACATGTAAGCGGGTGCAATTGGATAGCCTTACCTTCTATAAGTTTTGGCTGGAACGCCTGGATCGAGAGACGGTGCAAGGTTGGAGCACGGTTTAACAATACAGGGTGGCCTTTAATTACGTTTTCTAAAATATCCCACACAGCTGCAACCTTACGGTCAACAAGCTTACGTGCAGATTTTACAGTTTTAACAATACCTCTTTCAATGATCTTGCAAACTACAAAAGGTTTGAAAAGCTCAAGTGCAACGTCTTTTGGAAGACCGCACTCATGCAGTTTCAATTCAGGACCTACAACAATTACCGAACGTGCAGAATAGTCAACACGTTTACCAAGTAAGTTCTGACGGAAACGACCTTGCTTACCTTTTAAGCTATCAGCAAGTGATTTAAGTGCACGGTTCGATTCAGTTTTTGTAGCTGTAGATTTACGTGAGTTGTCAAGTAATGCATCAACCGACTCCTGTAACATACGTTTTTCGTTACGTAAGATGATCTCAGGAGCTTTGATCTCGATAAGCCTCTTCAAACGATTGTTACGTATAATTACACGGCGATATAAATCATTCAGATCGGATGTTGCAAAACGGCCACCATCCAATAATACTAATGGACGAAGCTCCGGTGGAATAACAGGCAACACCTTAAGCACCATCCACTCAGGGCGGTTCTCAACGTGTGTGTTAGCCCTACGGAATGCTTCAACAACCTGAAGTCTCTTCAAGGCTTCGTTTTTACGTTGTTGTGCGGTTTCAGTATTTGCTTTGTAGCGAAGTTCATATGCAAGCGCTTCAAGGTTAATACGCTTTAATAAATCATATAATGCTTCACCACCCATCTTGGCAATAAATTTGCCCGGGTCGTTATCATCTAAGTGTTGATTTTCTTTAGGAAGAGTATCAAGTAATCTTAAATACTCGTCTTCGCTAAGGAAATCGTTTGCCTTGATACCTTCAGATTCTTTAATACCAGGTTGAATAACGATGTACTTTTCATAGTACACAACCATTTCAAGCTTTTTGGTAGAAAGGCCCAGCAGGTAACCAATTTTACTTGGCAACGAACGCACGTACCAAATATGTGCAACAGGAACCACTAATGAAATGTGGCCCATACGCTCACGACGTACTTTCTTTTCTGTCACCTCAACACCGCAACGGTCGCATATAATGCCTTTATAACGGATACGTTTGTATTTACCGCAATGACATTCCCAATCCTTGGTAGGACCAAAAATGCGCTCGCAGAACAAACCATCACGCTCCGGCTTATAGGTGCGGTAGTTTATAGTTTCAGGCTTTAACACTTCACCGTGTGAACGATTCAGGATCCTCTCTGACGAAGCGAGGCTGATCGTTACTTTAGTGAAGTTACTTCTTTGTTTTTGTTCTCTCGAAGAAGCCATATTGATTTAAGATTTAAGAATTATAAATTCAGATTTAGAACTTAGGAAAGAGATTTAATTTGTCGGACTTTAAAATATTAAATCTCATTTCCTAAATCTTAAATGTTTTTAGTCCATTTTAATTTCAAGACCTAAGCCATGCAACTCATGCAACAATACGTTGAATGATTCGGGAATGCCCGGTGTTGGCAATGCTTCTCCTTTCACGATAGCTTCGTAGCTCTTAGCTCTACCTATCACATCATCCGCCTTAATAGTTAACATTTCCTGAAGGATATGAGATGCTCCGAATGCTTCCAGAGCCCACACTTCCATTTCACCAAAACGCTGACCACCAAATTGTGCTTTACCACCAAGAGGTTGTTGTGTAATGAGAGAGTACGGACCGATAGAACGTGCGTGCATCTTATCGTCAACCATGTGTGCTAGTTTCAGCATATAAATAATACCTACTGTAGCTGGTTGGTCAAAACGCTCGCCTGTACCACCATCGTGCAGATATGTAGTTCCAAATTCAGGTATACCTGCTTTGTTTGTCCACTCTGTGATCTGGTCTAAGGTTGCACCGTCAAAAATAGGGGTAGCAAATTTCACTCCCAGTTTTTCTCCGGCCCAAGCCAATACAGTTTCGTATATCTGTCCAAGGTTCATACGTGATGGTACACCAAGTGGGTTAAGAACGATGTCTACCGGAGTCCCGTCTTCCAGGAACGGCATTTCTTCTTCCCTTACTATACGTGCAACAACACCTTTGTTACCGTGGCGTCCTGCCATCTTATCACCTACTTTCAACTTACGCTTTTGTGCTAAATAAACTTTCGATATCATGTTCACACCTGAAGGTAACTCGTCACCAACGGTGATGGTAAACTTCTGACGTTTGTTGATACCTAACAGTTCATTGTAAGCCAATGTGTAGTTATGAATGATCTGCTCAATAATTGCATTCTTGTCCTTATCGTGTGTCCAACGTTTAGGATTAACTTCAAGGAAATTAACCTTCTCAAGGATCTTCTGAGTGTACTTTGTTCCCTTAGGAATAACTTCTTCCTTCAGGTTATTCATAACACCGTTCGATACTTTTCCGTTAAGCACAATGAACAACTTGTCAACTAATTTAGACTTAAGTTCAGCTGCTGTATGATCGTGTTCTTTGTCGATCTTTTCAATAACTACCTTCTCGTCTAACTTGGTCTTCTTGTCTTTTAAATATTTAGCGAATAACTTACGGTCAATAACCATACCTTCAACGCCCGATGGAACACGCAATGAAGCATCTTTCACATCGCCGGCCTTATCACCGAAAATAGCGCGCAACAGCTTTTCTTCCGGAGAAGGATCGCTTTCGCCCTTAGGGGTTATTTTACCGATAAGAATATCACCTTCGTGTACTTCAACACCTACGCGGATAATACCTTTCTCATCGAGGTTCTTTGTAGCTTCCTCGCTTACGTTAGGGATATCCGGTGTAAGTTCTTCCGGTCCACGACGTGTATCACGTACTTCAAGTGCGTACTCGTCAATATGTATTGATGTAAATAAATCTTCACGTACTACGCGTTCAGAGATAACGATAGCATCCTCAAAGTTGTACCCTTTCCATGGCATGAATGCCACTTTCAGGTTACGGCCCAATGAAAGCTCACCATCTTTAGTTGCATAACCTTCGCAAAGCGCCTGGCCCTTTACTACCTTGTCGCCTTTCTTAACAATAGGGCGAAGAGTAACGGAAGTGCTTTGGTTGGTTTTTCTGAACTTGGTTAATGCGTATGATTTAATATCATCGTCAAAGCTCATCAGTTTTTCTTCTTCTGTACGGCTGTAACGAATTACTATTTCTCTTGCATCAACTCTTTCAACAACACCTGTGCCTTCTGCAGCAACAAGTATTCTTGAGAATCTTGCCACGCTTTCTTCAAGTCCTGTACCAACAATTGGTGATTCAGGTCTCATAAGAGGAACTGCCTGGCGTTGCATATTCGATCCCATCAATGCACGATTCGCGTCATCATGCTCAAGGAACGGAATGAGCGATGCAGCAATAGACGCAATTTGGTTAGCAGCAACGTCCATTAACTGAACCTTGTTCTTATCTACAATAGGGAAATCACCTTTCTGGCGAACTTTCACCTTAGCTTCTTCCAATGCTCCGCTTTGTGCAACCGGAGTGTTTGAAGGAGCAATAATTTGATTATCTTCTTCTTCTGCAGTCAGGTAGAATGGCTCCTTGTTAGGATCTACTTTACCGTTTTCTACTGCATGGTAAGGGGTTTCAATAAACCCGAGAGGATTGATCTTTGCAAATACGCACAGTGAAGAGATAAGACCGATGTTTGGACCTTCCGGTGTTTCGATCGGGCAAAGTCTTCCGTAGTGTGTGTAGTGTACGTCACGTACCTCAAAACCCGCTCTTTCTCTGGATAAACCGCCGGGACCAATTGCCGAAAGCCTACGCTTGTGCGTAATTTCCGATAATGGATTGGTTTGATCCATGAACTGAGATAACTGGTTTGTACCAAAGAATGAATTGATAACAGAGGTCAATGATTTAGCATTGATAAGGTCAAGCGGGGTAAATACTTCATTATCCCTCACGTTCATCCTTTCACGGATGGTTCTTGACATACGCGCTAAACCAACAGAGAACTGAGCATATAATTGCTCGCCTACTGTTCTAACGCGCCTGTTACTTAAGTGGTCAATATCATCCACATCAGCATTTGAGTTGATTAAGGCGATAAGGTACTTAACAATAGCTATAATATCTTCACGAGTTAAAACCCTTGTTGTTTCAGGGGTTTGAAGACCTAATTTTTTGTTGATACGGAAACGGCCAACTTCACCTAAGTCATATCTCTTATCAGAGAAGAACAACTTGTCGATGATTCCACGTGCGGTTTCTTCATCAGGTGGTTCAGTGCTTCTTAACAGGTGATAAATAAAGTGAACCGCTTCTTTTGTAGAGTTGGTTGTATCTTTTTGTAATGTGCTATAGATGATAGCGTAGTCAATGGACTTTTTGTCTTCCTTATGCAGGATGATGTACTCAGCCTTTGAATTCAGGATACGTTCGATATGTTGTTCTTCGAGAATGGTTTCACGCTCTACAACAACTTCGTTACGCTCAATAGATACCACTTCACCGGTATCTTCATCCACGAAATCTTCTACCCATGTACGAAGTACACGTGCAGCCAACTTACGACCCACTGCCTTTTCAAGGGCTGCTTTGCTAACTTTAATTTCATCAGCAAGGCCGAATAGTTCAAGAATTTGCTTATCTGTTTCAAAACCGATAGCCCTGAATAGGGTTGTTACCGGTAATTTCTTTTTACGATCGATGTAAGCATAAAGTACATTGTTAATATCTGTAGCAAACTCCATCCAAGCTCCCTTGAAAGGAATAATACGTGCAGAATATAACCTTGTTCCGTTCGGGTGGCGGCTTTGGCCAAAGAACACACCCGGTGAACGGTGTAATTGAGAAACTACAACACGCTCAGCGCCATTTATAATAAATGTACCGCGAGGTGTCATGTATGGAATGGTACCTAAGTACACATCTTGAATTATGGTTTCAAAATCTACGTGGTTAGGATCATTACAATACAGTTTCATCTTAGATTTAAGAGGAACGCTGTAGGTAAGGCCTCTTTCGATACATTCGTCCATAGTATAACGTGGAGGATCTACGAAATAATCGAGAAACTCGAGAACGAATACGCTGCGGGCGTCACTTATCGGAAAGTTCTCCATGAAAGCCTTGTATAAGCCTTCATTTTTACGGTTTTCAGACGTGGTTTCTAACTGGAAAAAGTCCTTAAAGGACTGAACCTGGATATCAAGAAAATCGGGATAGTCGGAATTAAACCTGGTGGTCGAGAAATTGATACGCTGTTTTTTCTTGGTTGTAGCAGACATCATACAGAAGTATTAAAATGTTGGATAGCCTTATAAAGCAATATGCTTTACAGTACTACCTGGAGTAACTGTGAAAAAGAACGTGAATAGAACAAACAAAGGACAAGGTTGCCCTATTTTGGGCAACTTTGTCCGTATATGATATAGAAGAGATGTTACTTAACTTCAACTTCAGCTCCTGCTTCGATTAACTTAGCTTTAAGAGATTCAGCTTCTTCTTTAGAAACACCTTCTTTAACAGGCTTTGGAGCACCGTCAACTAGGTCTTTAGATTCTTTCAAGCCTAGGCCGGTAAGTTCTTTTACCACCTTTACAACTTGTAATTTAGCTTGTCCGCCACTCTTGAGGATTACATCAAAAGTTGACTTAGCAGGTGCAGCAGCACCACCGGCAGCAGCTCCGCCACCTACAGCCACAGCAGCAGCTGCAGGCTCAATTCCGTGTTCGTCTTTTAATATTTTAGCTAATTCGTTGACTTCTTTTACTGTTAAGCCAACCAATTGTTCTGCGAATGCCTTTAAGTCTGCCATTGGTTTATTGTTTTTTTGTTATTAGTAATTTTAAAAGGGGCGCAAAGATAGTTATTATTTTATTGCCCAGTGCTTTTTTGTTGGTATTTTTTAAAAAATTATTTTTCTTCTCTGTTTTCTAAGGTTTTCACTATGCCGCTAAGCTTGTTGCCACCTGATTGTAATGCGCCAATAACGTTCTTAGCAGGCGATTGCAACAGTGCAATAATGTCGGCAATGAGTTCGTTCTTTGTCTTCAGAGAGCTTAATGCTTCTAACTGATCGTCGCCGATATAAACGCTTTCTTCTACAAAAGCAGCCTTTAAAATAGGCCTGCTGTTCGCAATACGGAACTCCTTAATGATCCTTGCAGGGTCGCTAGGTTGTTCGCCAAACATTAGTGCTGTGTTGCCTACAAGTGTTCCGTAAACAGGCTCTAATGCATGTGCATGTACTGATTTTTCCAAGGCTTTATGAAGAAGGGTATTTTTTACCACTCTCATTTCCACCTTTTTGTCGAAGCAAATTCTGCGAAGGTTGTTCACCTTTACACCGGTTAAGGTAGAAGTATCTGCTAAGTAGAAGTTCTTAGTCTCATTTAACTGAGCTGTAAGTTCTTCTATTATCTGGTTTTTTTCTTTTTTGTTCATGACCTGGTTTAATTAAACAGGATTAGTTACCGAATTGTTTGGTCTCTATCTCAATACTCGGACTCATAGTGCTCGACATAAACATACTGCGTATATATGCACCCTTGGAAGCGGATGGTCTTGCTTTTACTATGGTCTGAATAAATTCGTTTACGTTATCAGAAATCTTCTTATCATCGAAAGAGATCTTACCTATTGCTACATGTACAATTCCGTCTTTATCGGCTTTGTATTCAATTTTACCGGCTTTTGCTTCGGTTACTGCTTTACCAACTTCCTGGGTTACAGTACCAATCTTTGGGTTTGGCATTAAACCACGAGGGCCTAATATTTTACCTAATGCACCAACTTTACCCATGGTTGCAGGTGTAGCAATAACTACGTCTACATCTGTCCAACCGGCTTTAATTTTGGTAATAAACTCGTCAAGGCCAACGTAGTCAGCACCTGCTGCCTTTGCTTCAGCTTCCTTATCAGGAGTGCAAAGCACAAGAATACGGGTTGTTTTACCAGTTCCGTGTGGAAGAGAAACTGTTCCTCTAACCATTTGGTTAGCTTGTTTCACATCAATACCAAGTCTAACGCTCATTTCAATAGATGCGTCGAACTTAGCAGTTGAGATCTTCTTTAATATTTTAGATGCCTCTTCAATAGGATAAGCCTTAGCTTGTTCGTATTGTGTAAGTGCAACTTTTCTTTTTTTCGATATTTTAGCCATGACAAGGACGATTTATTTTATTACTTAATAACTTCAATACCCATACTTCTTGCAGTACCGGCAACCATTTGCATAGCTGACTCTACTTTAAAGCAATTCATATCGGCCATTTTATTTTCTGCAATCTTTTTAATTTGTTCCTGAGTGATCTTGCCGATCTTCTTCTTGTTCGATTCAGCAGAACCAGATTCAATTTTAATAGCTTCCTTTATTTGCGATGCAACAGGTGGCTTTTTAATAATAAAGTCAAATGACTTATCAGAGTAAACGGTAATGATAACAGGTAATACCTTACCCATTTGGTCTTGCGTGCGAGCATTGAACTGCTTGCAAAACTCCATAATGTTTACACCCTTAGCACCTAATGCAGGACCGATTGGAGGTGCAGGGTTAGCTGCGCCGCCTTTTACTTGTAGTTTTACTAGTCCTGATACTTCCTTAGCCATGATATATTAATTTATATATTAACTTTCTTTTTTAACTTGCATATAGCTCAATTCGAGCGGGGTCTTTCTTCCAAAAATCTTCACACTCACCTTCAGGCGTTTCTTCTCATCATTTACTTCTTCAATACTTCCGATAAAGCTGTTGAAAGGACCATCGATAACCTTAATGGTTTCACCCACCATGAATTTGATGTTCATTTCAGCGTCGCTTTCTGAAAGTTCGTCAACCTTACCTAAAATACGGTTAGCTTCGGCCAAACGCAATGGAACCGCTTCATCACCTCTTTTACCGCCAAGGAAACCAATTACACCCGGTATGCTCTTAAGTACGTGCGGAAGCTCACCAACCAAAGCAGCTTCAATAAGCACATAGCCAGGGAAATAACTTCTTTCCTTATTGACTTTCTTACCGTTCTTTATTTGAATATACTTTTCCATAGGTATAAGCACCTGCGAAATATATTGAGTGAGCTTAAGCCTGTTAACCTCCATTTCAATATGCTGCTTAACCTTTTTCTCTTTTCCACTTACAGCCCTAAGCACATACCATTTCTTTACCATTGCATCGCTGCCGGTAGAAGTCTTAGGTGTTTGTACGTTTTCAGTTGTCATTTGTACTAAGAGTTTTATTATGAAATCATTTTATAAAAAGCCTCCATTATTTTACGAAAACCGAAGTCCATCGCAAAAATCATGGCTGAAGTTAACAGAGAAGCAACTAACACTACCACAGCACTGCTTTGCAGTTCTGCCCAGGTAGGCCAGCTTACCTTTTTGGTAAGTTCCTCGGTTACTTCGTCTATGTATGTTCTTACGCTCATGTTTCTTTACTATTTGTGTGCACGGGTGGAGAGACTCGAACTCCCAGCCAACGGTTTTGGAGACCGCTACTCTACCAATTGAGCTACACCCGTTTAAAAAAGCGGGCATAAAACTTTTGCAGTTCCACGCCCGCCGGGAATAGCTTGTTACTTATTTTATAACTTCAGTTACCTGACCAGCACCTACGGTTCTGCCACCCTCACGGATAGCGAAACGTAAACCCTTGTCCATAGCTACCGGAACGATAAGCTTAACGCTCATGTTCACGTTATCGCCTGGCATAACCATTTCTCTTCCTTCAGGTAATTTAATTTCACCTGTAACGTCTGTTGTTCTGAAATAGAACTGAGGACGGTATTCGTTATGGAATGGAGTATGACGTCCACCTTCTTCCTTCTTCAATACATAAACCTCTGCTTTGAATTCAGTGTGCGGGGTAATTGATCCTGGCTTAGCCACAACCATACCTCTCCATACGTCTGTTTTTTCAATACCACGTAATAAAAGACCAACGTTATCGCCGGCTTCACCACGATCTAAGGTTTTACGGAACATTTCAACACCTGTAACAGTGCTCTTAACACTTGCTTCACGCATTCCAACTATTTCAACTTCCTCGCCGGTGTTTACAACGCCACGCTCAATACGGCCGGTAACTACTGTACCACGACCTGTAATGGTGAACACGTCTTCAACTGACATAAGGAAAGGCTTGTCAACTTCACGGGTTGGGATTGGAATGTAGTTATCTACTGCATCCATCAGTTGCATAACTGATTCTTCGCCCTTAGGATCTCCGTTCAACGCACCAAGTGCTGAACCACGGATAACCGGAATCTTATTTCCATCAAATTGGTAGAAACTTAAAAGTTCGCGAATTTCTACTTCAACTAAGTCAAGTAATTCTGGATCTTCAACCATGTCAACCTTGTTCATGAACACAACAAGATTTGGCACACCTACCTGGCGAGCCAAAAGAATATGTTCACGGGTTTGTGGCATAGGACCATCGGTAGCAGCAACAACCAAAATACCACCATCCATCTGCGCAGCGCCTGTAACCATGTTCTTAACATAGTCAGCGTGACCTGGACAGTCAACGTGTGCATAGTGCCTGTTTGCTGTTTCGTATTCTACGTGAGAAGTATTGATTGTAATACCCCTTTCTTTTTCTTCAGGAGCGTTATCAATAGTATCAAAACCACGCGCTTCACAAAATCCTTTTTTCGCAAGAACTGTTGTGATTGCAGCGGTTAATGTTGTTTTACCATGGTCAATGTGACCAATAGTTCCGATGTTTACGTGAGGTTTTGTACGCTCGAATTTACCCTTTGCCATATTGCTTAATTTTTGAAGGTTGGTTTACTTGCTATTTTATTAATTTATTTTTTGGGGGTGCAAAGATAAGAAAAATTATAATAGGATTACCTATGTACCTCATTTTTTTTTAAACTACTTTTTTAGAGCCAACTACGGGATTTGAACCCGTGACCTCGTCCTTACCAAGGACGCGCTCTACCAACTGAGCTAAGTCGGCTTGCTAACAAAGCTTTCACCGCCTTTCGGGTGAATTTGTTCTGTTTTCCGACAAAAAACCAGCTTTTCAGCGGTTTTTTGCAGGAACAGAGCGGAAGACGGGGCTCGAACCCGCCACCCTCAGCTTGGAAGGCTGATGCTCTACCAAATGAGCTACTTCCGCTTAGTTTTTAACAATTTGCCGGCCAAAGGTAACTTAAAACCCTTACGTGGGGAAAGAAGGATTCGAACCTTCGAAGTCATTACAACAACAGATTTACAGTCTGTCCCATTTGGCCACTCTGGTATTTCCCCGAAATATGCTTGCCTAAGACCCTAAATAGAGCCAGCGATGGGACTCGAACCCGCGACCTACTGATTACAAATCAGTTGCTCTAGCCAGCTGAGCTACGCCGGCAATACATATTTATTTCGTTTTCCTTTAACACCTATTACAAAGAACTTTTCTTTCTTTAAAATCAAGTGTTAAAAGGCAATTGATTTTTAAAAAAGGAGCGCAAATTTATAAAAGTTTTTATTCTGTGGCTGTTCTTTTTTCAAGCTTGGGCATTTTTACCCTGCTTTATTTCTATTTTTTCCGCTCAGGAATCGAATTTTACACCCATAATACAGATGTCATCGGTCTGCGAATTGTTCCTCTTCCACTCCTCAAACGCCTGTTCCAGCTGATTTTTTTGTTTATCCATTGGCATAGCATGAAGTGAAGCCATCAATTCACGAAATCTTTTTTTAGTGAATTTTTTATTTGTGCTTCCTCCAAACTGATCGGCGTAACCATCGCTTGTCAAATAAATGGTATCACCCTTTTGCAATTTAATTGTATGGCTGCAAAAAGCAACTTCCATTTTTTCTTCCATAAACCCGATAGGTCGTTTATCGGGCATAATCTCAAATATATTCCCTTCGTGCTTTTTTATCTTTTTATTCTCTTCGAGTATGCCTGTATCGCCCTGCCTTATTATATATAACGGGTTGTTGGCACCGGCATACTGCAGTTCATTTCTTTCTTTATCCCATACACAAAGGCAAATGTCCATACCATCGCGTGTAACGGCCTGTTGCCCCTTTAGCTGTAATGTTTTCAAAAGGTCCGTCCTCAACTTATCCAGTATTTTAGCTGCATCAGTAATTTTATTTTCAATCACCACTTCATTCAGCAGGCTATTACCAATCATGCTCATAAATGCGCCAGGCACGCCATGCCCTGTACAATCGGCAACAGTAAATATTACTTTGCTTCCATTGGAATAACACCAGTAAAAATCACCACTTACTACATCCCTGGGGCGATATAAAACAAATTGATCAACTAATGATTCCTTCAGGTATTCGGGTGTGGTAAGTATAGCGCTTTGTATACGCTGTGCATAATTTATACTATCTGTTATGTCTTTATTCTTCTCTTCAATTATTTTATTTTTTTCTTCAAGCAACATATTTGCCTTATGTTTATCTCTGTATCCACGGTAAATAAAAAATGCAAGGCCTATTACCAGCAACAACCCAAAAGTTATAGCGTAGGTAATAATTTTTTGCCGGTTCACGCTTAATGCAAGTATTTGGTTCTCCTTTTCTTTTTTCTCGGTGTCATATTTCACCTGCATATCATTTATTTGCTTTGCACTCTCCTGGCTAAAGATTGAATCTTTAATATTTAGCAATGCCACTTCATTTTCAAATGCTTTCTTAAAGTCACCTTGCTTACCATATCCTTCTGCCAAAAAACTATATGCTTGTGCAATCAAATCTTTTGCATCCAATTGCCTTGCAAGTTGCAGACTTTGTTCCGTGTACTCAATTCCCTTATCTGTTTCTCCTTTCAGGTTATATACATTTCCAATATTGCCATAACACATTGCTATATCAGCTTTACTGCTTAAGCCATTGTATAATGCCAACGCCTGCTGATAATAATCTGCTGCCTTATCATATTCCTTCATAGCAACATATGCGCTTCCGATATTGTTTTCAATGTCTGCCTTATTTCGTGTAGCATGCAGTGTATCGTAAATATTTACAGCCTTCAGGTAATCCTCCAGGGCATGGTCGTAGTCTTTCATGTCGAAATAAATATTGCCCCTGTTATTCAATGCAGTAGCAAACAGAAACCTATTACCCACTTCATTGCTCACCAGAATTTCTTTTTCAGAATACTCCAGTGCCTTCGTGTAATTCTTCATAGTTTCTCTGTAGAAACTATTTAGTCTGTCGTATATCTCTATGAGGCCGCGGTTGTTTTTTGTTCTTTCAAAAATATCCAGCGCATTTAGGAATTCGTGCAATGCATTTTCATTATCGCCTTTCAGTTGGTAGTACCCACCCAACCCAATATGTGCATATGATTCACCGCTTGCATAATTAAGTTTTTGTGATAGTTCCGAAGCTTGCTGTGCGCTTGTTAGTGCTTCTTCACTGGCTGAGCCTTCACTGTTAAAGTACCAGGCAATTTTGTTCAGCAACTTTACCTTTATTGTATCGTCCGGCTCATTTTTACATTTTTCTTTCAGCGAATCGATATAGGGCAAGGGAGCAGCAGATGCTCCAAAACAGAACAATGAAACAATAATGATGATGAGCCTTGTATGTTTTACCATATTAACAACAAATCTAAAAAAACTCTGGCAGGCATAAAAAAAGCGAGGCAGGCCTCGCTTACTCAATTCAATTACACCTTTTTTGGAGCAGATGGAGGTGGTGGAAGTGGTTCTGCAGTAGTTGGTGGAGGATTGCTTGTTGTTTTAATAGTTCCTGTTCCCATGATATGTTGGTTATTTGGTTACTAGCATTGCCTTACAAATATAAAATATTTGCCAATAAATTGCTATAACATTCCTATTTTTGAATACAATTATATTATGCAAGAAAACGCTATCATACGCCCGGCCTTTCTTAAAGAAGGAGATACTATTGGCATTGTTGCACCTGCCCGCAAAATATCGGCTGAAGAACTTGCGCCGGCAATTGCCATTTTAGAGAACTGGGGATTAACAGTTAAACTCGGGCGAAATATTTTTGCAGCCCAGAACCAGTTTGCCGGCAGCGACAAACAACGCGCGGTAGACTACCAGGATATGCTGGATGATAAAGATGTGAAAGCCATTATATCTACCCGTGGCGGGTACGGTACCGTTCGTATAATTGACAAATTAAATTTTACGCTGTTTAAAAAGAATCCGAAGTGGATAATAGGCTATAGTGATGTTACCGTAATGCACAGCCATGTACATACAAATCTTGGTACAGAAACATTGCATGCAACTATGCCTATTAATTTCAATAAAGATGCTGAATCAATCAAGCTTCTTGAAAAAGCATTGTTCGGAAAAGCTTTAAACTATATTACACCCTGGCATAAATACAACAAAACAGGAACCTGCAAAGGCGTTTTGGTAGGCGGTAATCTTTCATTGCTTTACGCCTTGGCAGGTACTAAATCTGATATTAATACTGAGGGCAAAATACTTTTTCTTGAGGATCTTGACGAATACTTGTATCATATAGACAGAATGATGATACAGTTAAAACGTTCAGGCAAACTTGCGGGGTTAAGGGGCTTAGTAGTCGGTGATTTTTCTGATATGAAAGATAATACGGTACCGTTTGGCAAAACAGCTGAAGAAATAATACTCGATGCCGTTCAGGAATACAAATATCCGGTTTGCTTTGGTTTCCCTGCCGGGCATGGAACCAAGAACTATCCGCTTTTTTTAGGCAGAGAGATTGAACTTTCCGTAAAAGAAAAAACCTCCCTCAAATTTCTTTGAGAGAGGTTCTTTATATAAATAAATGAATTATTTACCGTCGTCTTTCCTGTCTACTTTATTGTAGCCTGCAGGAATAGCAAATGTACCGTCAGACACGCTGCCAGCCTTTACTAATGTTGCTTTCATTGAACCCTTAGCAGCACCTGCCATATCTGTTTCAGTAGCTTCCATTGGAAACATACCAGCAGTTTTAGGAATTGCTTTGTAGTATTCAGAGAACTTATCCTTACGGTTAAGAATATCCATCATAGGAACAAAGAAATCAAAGCCTCCGCTCGCAACCCAGAAAGAAACCTTTAATCCTTCTTCAGCATCTTCCACTACAATTTCTTCGCATTTGTAACCATTGATAGTTTTAGATTTTCCGGTTTTATTAACCTTTGGTGTACCAGCAGGTTTTACAGGTGCAGGAGAAGGTTGATCAAAATATGTATGACGGAAAGGAGCACTTAACGCAGTGGTTTTCTTAGAACTTAAATCAATAAGGAAGTAACCTTGATCGTTATTTGTTTTTGGATCTGTATTGGTGATCTTAATGTGATTACCTTTTACATAGTAGAAGTAATAGGTTGTATCAACATTGTTATACATCCAGAAATCGATCTGGCCTTCAAAAGGTTTTTGTCCAAATGCAGCTCCTGCAAAAAGCACAAGTGCAGCTGAAATAGAAAGTAATTTTTTCATGTTTGGTTTATTTTTTACCGGTTATAGTGCACTAAATTAGTTTTTTTTTACAATATCCATACAATCACCCGAAAAGCAATGGTTATATTCGCAAAATGAACGACAAACAGAAAACCGGAACCGAAGGTGAATCAAGGGCTGCAGAGCACTTACGAAGCCTGGGGTACGAAGTTTTGGAAACCAACTGGAGATTTGGGCAGGAAGAGATAGATATAATAGCCCGCGATAAAGATTTTTTAGTAGTGGCAGAAGTAAAAACCCGTTCAACCAATTATTTTGGCGAACCGGAAGCATTTGTGAACAAACAAAAACAAAGGCATTTAATTAAAGCCGCCGGAGCTTACATTGATAAACATAATTTGAATTTAGAGGTCCGGTTTGATATTGTATCTATTCTTAAGTCGGGCGATAATTATAAAGTTCAGCATATTCCTAACGCATTTTATCCTTTAGTAAAGTAACCTATGTCACAATATCTTTTACCCTTGCACATCATATTTGTAGTAACCTGGTTTGCAGGTTTATTTTACATAGTGCGTTTATTTGTTTACCATACCGAAGCTGAAAAGAAAGCTGAGCCTGAAAAAAGTATTTTGCAGGCGCAATATAAAATTATGGAGCGCCGCCTGTGGTATGGTATTACATGGCCATCTGCAATTTTGACCTACGTATTTGGCTTCTCGCTCATTTACCATTTATATGGTATGAGTATTCCGGCTTGGTTGCTTATTAAACTGTGCTTTGTATTTGGCCTAACGCTTTATCAATTACAAAACCAGGTAATATTCAGCAGACTACAGAAAAATAATATCACATGGTCATCGGGCCAACTGCGTATGTGGAATGAACTGGCTACAATATTTTTAGTGTCTATTGTATTTATAGTAACCATGCAGGATAAGCTTAGCTGGATATGGGGCGTTATAGGTATTCTGCTTTTCGGATTCATGATGTGGGGCGC
>Ga0206830_1028_pt1 | contig 34258 bp, 33 predicted proteins | sample Alteio_BWOrgCont_76_FD_152884 | JGI IMG/M metagenome (GOLD analysis project Ga0206830, IMG submission 152884) | Enriched cells from forest soil in Barre Woods Harvard Forest LTER site, Petersham, Massachusetts, United States -... | ecosystem: Environmental > Terrestrial > Soil > Temperate forest >... | reverse complement strand
CAAGGCATTTGTCTTTTAATGTCTCAATGTTGTTTTTTGTCAGTACTAATTATTTTTACGGAAGCGTTATCCATACTGAAATTTACTTATTCGCTTTTCCGGCTATTATAATTTTTTTGTTTGATGAAAAAATAACAATAACTGCATATTGTGCCTATCTATTAGCCGGATTTGCTACCTGCATTTATTTACAGAAGAACTTTTCAGGACATTATGATGGAGACGTAACTCAATTGGCAAGGTATGCATTTATGAACTATGTATTTGCTTTTTGCTTGCTGGCAATAATTATATATTTTTTTAAATCGGAGAACCTTGAAAATAGCCAGAAGATTGAATTACAAAAGCAAGCAATTGAAGAAAAGAATACTGAAATAACAGCAAGTATTACCTATGCAAAGCGAATACAGGATTCTTTGCTCAGTCCAAGAATACAATTTGATAAAAGTTTCAGCCAATATTTTTTATTCTTTAACCCCAAGGATATTGTAAGTGGGGACTTCTATTGGATGCAGACTGTTTCACCCTCGGAGTTTATAGTTGCAGTAGGTGACTGCACAGGTCATGGAGTGCCGGGGGCCTTTGTTAGTAGTATCTGTATGGGTAAACTTAGTGATGCCACTATAAAGAGCAGTTCTCCAGGTAAAATACTTGAAAATGTGAACAAGGAAATTAAGACAAGCTTTGGCAATAATGGAAATGGTAATATCAGAGACGGTATGGATATTATTCTTTGCCATTTAAACACAATAACAAGAAAGCTGAAATATGCGGGTGCAAACAGACCATTATGGATAATTAAGAAAGATGGCCAACCTGATAGTCAGTTGGTGGAAATAAAGGCCGATAAAGTATCTATTGGAGGGTTTACAGAAAACAGTCAGCAATTCGCGGAGCAGGAAATTGTGTTGGAAGAAGGGGACACTATTTACTTATTCACAGATGGATTTGCAGATCAGTTTGGCGGAGAAAATGGGAAGAAAATGACAACCAAACGCCTAAAAGAATGGATAGTAAATAATAATCATTTACCGATCAGAGAAATTGGTGAAAAGATGGGAGAAAGTTACAGGTTATGGAAAGGCAAGCAAGAACAGATAGATGATGTAACTGTTTTAGCTATCAGGGTATGATAAAAAATTTTCAGGATCAGATGGGCCGCAGCATTAGTATAGAATTGCCACCTAAACGAATAATATCACTTGTTCCATCTCAAACAGAACTTTTGCATTGGTTAGGTTTAGATGAGGAAGTGATTGCAATAACAAAGTTTTGTGTTCATCCGGAAGAATGGTTTCATTCAAAACCCAGAATAGGGGGGACTAAGAAATTCGATTTTAAAAAAATAGCAGCGTTGAAACCTGATTTGATAATTGGAAATAAAGAAGAAAATGAGGAATTGCAGATAAAGCAATTAATGGAAAAATATTCGGTGTGGATGAGCGATATACATGATTTGGAGGGTGCATATGAAATGATGAGGGGAGTTGGTGAAGTTGTGGACAGAAGGGACAAGGCTAACGAATTGATTAGTGAAATAGAAAGAGCCTTTGCTAACCTAAAGTTTTTAAAGAAACCAGCGAGAACGGCGGCATATTTTATATGGAGAGAGCCATATATGGTTGCCGGACATGATACTTTTTTGAATAATATGCTTCAACAATGCAATCTTAAGAACATATTTGAGACTTATGATGGGCGATACCCATCGGTTAGTGCGGAGGATATTAAAGAGAAGGCCCCTGAGTTAATACTGCTTTCATCGGAACCATATCCCTTTAAACAAAGGCATATTGATGAATTCAGGCAAATATGCCCGACAGCAAAAATTGCCTTAGTTGATGGCGAATATTTTTCATGGTATGGCTCAAGGCTATTGGGTGCTCCAGCCTACTTTAATAAAGTGCTTAATGAGATAGAATAATGAGTAAATTTGGTGTCTGCAAGGTAACCATGGTTAGAAAATCGATACACTCATCTCTGCTATTATTATTTGCTATTCTGTTTGCGACTTCAGCTTTCAGCCAGAAAGTTGGTATAGTGCTTAGTGGCGGTGGTGCTAGCGGAATTGCACACATTGGTGTTATAAAAGCACTTGAAGAGAATCATATCCCTATTGATTATATCACAGGAACATCAATGGGTGCATTTATAGGGGCATTATATTCGGCAGGTTATACACCCCAACAAATGGAAGACCTGGTGACTTCCAAAGAATTTCTGGAGCTTGCAACAGGTGCCGTGAATAGAAAGTATACATATTACTTCAAGCAGAATATCAGTGAAGCCTCGTGGATAAATTTTCACTTTTCATTAGATACTTCTATAATTACAAGTATACCAACCCACCTTGTATCGCCTTTGCCTATTGATTTTGCTATTATGTCCTACTTCTCAAGTGCTTCTTCAGCATCGCATGATAAGTTTGATAGTTTGTTTGTTCCTTTTCGTTGTGTGGCAGCAGACATTGCCGAAAAAAAATCGTGGATATTTGATAGTGGGAACCTGGGACAGGCTGTAAGGGCGTCTATTTCATACCCGTTTTATCTCAAGCCAATTACTATTAATGGGAGGATGTTGTTTGATGGAGGTATGTATAATAACTTTCCTGCAGATATAATGCAACAGGACTTTAATCCTGATGTAATTATAGGAAGTAACGTATCGAGCAATATTCAACCACCAACTGATGATAATATTTTGTCAGAGATAAAAAATATGCTTATGACAAAAACTAATTACTCTTTACCTGGTAAAGGCTTGATTATTTTACCAGATGTAGAAGCGGGCATACTCACGGCTGATAACCCCAAAGCCTTGATCGATAGTGGCTACATTGCTACATTAAGGCAAATACCGGCGCTATTGAAATTAATTGATAGAAGAGAGAGTGATGACAGATTAAAGAAGAAGCGCAGCGATTTTGAAAAAAGACAACACCCTTTGGTGTTTGATAAACTCTGTTTTCATGGTATTAATGCTAACCAGGAAAAATACATGCGAAGTATAGTATTAGGTAATCGTACTAAACTATCGCTGAATGACATTGGCCCTGCATACTTTAAGGTTGCAACCGACCAGAATGTTCACAGCATATACCCAATGGCAAAGTATAATGATAGCACCGGGTATTATACCCTTGATATGTCTATTAAAAAAGAAAAGCATTTCCAAATAGGTTTTGGTGGTGTTGTTTCTAATCTTCCGATCAGTGAAGGTTACGTAGGACTTCAGTATAATACATTTGGTAGAGAGGAATTGCAAATTACCGGTAATACTTACTTCGGCAGATTATATACATCGGTATTGGGTTCAGCAGGTGTTTACTTTCCTAAGCCCCTTCCGTTTTATATTGAGCCTTCTATTATTTATAACAGTTGGGATTATTATTCAAGCAGCACAGATTTTTTTGCAGACAGAAAACCTGCATACTTGATACAATATGAGGGGTATGGAAAGGTAGACATGGGCCTTCCTATAGGAGCAAGAGCCAAATTAATTTTAGGAGGAGCATATACCAATATTAATAATACGTATTTCCAGAAATTAAATTTTAACCCTACTGATACTGCAGATAATACAAGGTTCAGTGCTGTAACACCGTATATTAAATTCGATATGAATACCTTGAATGATAAGGAATATGCTACATCAGGTATACGGCTACTGGCACGTGCACAATGGATATCCGGAACAGAGTACTTTACACCGGGAACCCAGGATATTAATAGGGAAATTGTTACCAAGCAACATAATTGGCTGCAGCTTCGACTTTCTTACGATCAGTATTTTATTGGCAGGGGCCCGGTTCGGTTAGGATTGTATCTTGAAGGAGTGTATTCCAACACATTTATTAACGGACATGCACTCCAAACGTATTTCCAGAATTATTACTCTACAGCACTAATGGCGCCGGCTTTTCAACCTACCCCGGAAATGCAAACACTTTTTCTGCCAAACTACAGAGCATATAGTTATGCAGCCGGAGGTCCTAAAGTCATAGTAGCCTTTAAGCCTAAAATTGACTTACGTTTTGAGGGATATGTATTTGTTCCTTATCAGGCAATAAAATCGGATCCATTAAGCAATGAGGCTGTGTATGGCAAACCTCTTGCCACTAAAGAATATGTTGGCATGATAGCAGTTGTTTACCATTCGCCAATAGGGCCTGTAAGTGTGAGTTTAAATTATTTTGATAACTATCCGACAAACCTTACAGTAATGTTTCATGTTGGATTCATAATATTTAATGAAAGGTCAATTAACTAAGAACTGTATGCATTTCTATGAGCAGAGTAATTAAAGCCCATCTTGCCCTGCTAGGAGTAAATGCAATTTATGGTGCTAACTTTACTATTGTAAAAGCAATAGTCCCCAATCATATTCAACCTTTTGCCCTTGTAGTTATCCGGGCTGTATGCTCAATGCTTTTGTTTTGGTTATCAAGTCTGTTTTTGCCTAAGGAAAAGATTGAAAGAAAGGACTTTATTAAACTATTATTACTTGGTGTTTTTGGGGTAGCACTCAATCAATTACTTTTTATAAAGGGCCTGTCTATGAGTACGCCGATAAACGGTGCAATAATTATGATATTTAATCCTATTATAGTAATGCTTCTCGAAGTAATATTTTTTAAAGAAAAGACACCTTTTATACGAGTTGCGGGTATAATTGTTGGTATAACGGGTGCATTGATATTACTGCTTGGCAGGCGAACTATTTCTACCGGTTCGCCTTCATTTGTAGGAGACATGCTTATTCTTGTAAATTGTATTTCGTGGGCCGTATATATGGTAATGGTGAAACCGCTCATGTTAAAATATAAAACCGTTACGGTTGTAAAGTGGGTATTCGCTTTTGGCTCTTTTTATGTAATACCTTTTGGATGGTCACAGTTACAGGCATTTGATTATCATTCAGTAAGTTTTAATTCTTGGATGTGTATTGCATATGTAGTTATAGCAAGCACATATTTAGCTTATTATCTGAACACATATGCCCTTGCTGAACTAAGCCCCTCTATAGCCAGTACATATATTTATCTGCAGCCGGTAATTGCGGCGGGTATAGCCATATATTACAAACAAGATGAATTAAACGCAATGAAAATAATGTCGGCTATATTTATCATAGTGGGTATATATTTAGTTGGCTTAAGCCGCAAGAAAGAGAAGCAGAAATTGAACGCACAAATTTCTAAATAGGTTAAGAGTAGCTAAATCAGCTGTCTATTACTATATTTGAAAAAAAATAGCCGATGTTACAATCAATGACAGGCTTTGGCAAAGTGTCAGGGCAAATAGGGGGGAAGACAGTGGATGTAGAGATACGATCGCTTAATAGTAAGCAACTAGACCTTAATATGCGCTTACCGCATCAATATTATGTACTGGAACCAGAGATCAGGACGCTTTTGCCTGAATTGCTTGATAGAGGAAAAGTTGACCTGTATGTAGCTATGTCAGGTTCTGAGGTTAAAGGCAAGGTATCATTGAATAAAACACTTGCGAAACAATACTTGGCTGAGCTTAAGGCCCTGGCAAAAGAAATCAATGAAAAGGATGTCCAGTACCTTCCATTGATATTGCGTGCACCTGATATTTTTAAGACTGAAGAAAGGGCTGATAAAAAAGAGTTGGAACAGGTTTTCCAACTGATTCGTAAAGCGGCGCAATCAGTATCGAAATTCCGTCAACAAGAAGGGAGAGTGCTAAGGAAGGATATTGAAGCAAACCTAGCCGTTATTGAGGGCAATGAAAAGAAGATCGATAAATTGGATCCTATACGTATTGGTAAGTTGAAAGAAAGACTGACCGCTAAACTATTAGATGGTTTGGGTGGACGCGTAACTGATATGAATCGTTTTGAACAGGAGATAATTTATTACATAGAGAAACTCGATATTAACGAAGAGAAAACGAGATTGCGTGCGCATTGCAACTATTTCAGAAAAACAATGGATGAACCTAATGGCGGAAGAAAACTTGGTTTTATAGTTCAGGAAATAGGAAGAGAAATAAATACGATCGGATCGAAGGCAAATGATGCAGATATACAAAGGTTTGTAGTAGAAATGAAGGATCAACTCGAAAAAATAAAGGAACAGCTTCTGAATATTCTATGAGTCAATTTTCCGGAAAACTGGTTATTGTTGCCGGCCCGTCCGGTACAGGAAAAACAACTATAGTAAGGCATTTACTGGTTGTTTTTCCACGACTGGCCTTTTCCATTTCGGCATGTAGCAGGCCCGCCCGTAAAAATGAAATAGACGGCGAGGATTATTATTTTCTTTCTAAGGAACAGTTTCGTGAAAAGATAGATAAAGGAGAATTTTTAGAATGGGAAGAAGTTTACCCTGGTAGCTATTATGGTACACTTAAAACCGAAGTAGAGAGATTGTGGAAAGCAGGCAGACATGTTATTTTCGATATAGATGTAAAGGGCGCACTTAATCTGAAGAAATACTTCCCCAAAGAATCAATAACCATATTTATAGAGCCGCCATCGGTTAAAGCATTAGAACAACGATTGAGAGATAGGAATACAGAAACACCCGAGATACTGGAACAACGTGTAAATAAGGCGAAAGAAGAATTGATGTACGTAGATAAATTTGAGAAAGTGGTGCAAAACATTGAATTACAGAAGGCCTTGTTGGATACTGAAACCATAGTCAGGAATTTTTTAGGAGATAATTAGGATGCTATCGAAGAAAACAAAATATGCCATTAAGGCCCTTGTTGCGCTTGCCAAAAGCGATAAGTCGATGACTATTTCTGAAATAGCAACACAGGAAAGCATTCCCAAAAAGTTTTTAGAGAGTATATTATTAGACATGCGTAAGCAAGGGTTGCTTGGTAGTAAGATAGGAATTGGTGGAGGATATCATTTAATTAAAAAGCCTAAAGACATAGTTCTTACTCAATTGTTAAGGTCTATTGACGGGCCGATTGCCATGATACCTTGTGTAAGCCTGAACTTTTATGAGCCATGTGAGGATTGTGTAGACGAAGTTACTTGTGGGATACGAAGTGCATTTATAGAAGTCCGTGATGCAAGTCTTAAAATATTGGCCGGGATAACATTGGAGGATATTTTAAAAAGAGAAGAGCATCTTAAAGCCCTGAAAAAGAGGAAGAAACAAAAGGAATAAAAAAATTTATTCTTAATATCTACTAAGTTGGTAGATATTATATATATTTGTGCCCTCAAACAAAAAATAAGTATGAATAACACGTCCGTAACATGCCCAGTATCAATAAACCGAATTAATGAAAGCGTAGCCAGGGTGGCGGCTTTCTTTACAATTGTAATTACCATCATTGGGGTATATTTTAAATCTCCATACATAATTGCAGGTTTAGCAATTGATTTTTATCTGAGGGCGTTTACATCAGGAAAGTATAGCCCTTTAAAAGCCATAGCAAAAACTGTTGCATCGTATATTGGTTTGCCATGGAAACAAACAGACGCAGCGCCTAAAAAGTTTGCTGCTGCAGTTGGCTTTGTATTTACAGTTGCTATTGCCATATTGTTTTTCCTGAACTATGAGATACTTGCATACGTAGTAACCGGTGTATTATTAGTATGTGCAGCACTTGAAAGCTTTGCCGGATATTGCGTAGGATGTGTTGTATATACATATACTATTCGCCCTTTTTTAAATGAAGAAACTGAAGAACCAATAATTATAAACCTTTAAATTTAAATTACACAATGGCATTAAGACTCGGAGACATTGCGCCTGATTTTACAGCGCAAACTACGCAAGGTACAATTAACTTCCACGAATGGCTGGGAGACAAATGGGGAGTATTATTCTCTCATCCTGCTGATTTTACACCTGTCTGCACTACTGAATTAGGTAGGGTTGCAAAGCTAAAACCTGAGTTTGACAAGCGCAACGTTAAGGTTATAGCATTAAGTGTCGACCCAATTCAATCGCATGAGGCATGGGTACAGGACATCAACGAAACCCAGAAAACAACAGTTAACTTCCCTATCATTGCTGATCCTGATTTTAAGGTTGCAAAGCTGTATGATGCTATTCACCCGGAAGTATCAGATAAGTTTACTGTTCGTTCGGTATATGTTATATCGCCCGATAAGAAGATCAAGCTGACCATCACTTATCCTGCATCAACAGGCAGAAATTTTGATGAGATACTTCGTGTGATCGATTCATTGCAACTAACCGCTAATTATAGTGTTGCCACACCGGCAGACTGGAAGTTTGGCGAAGATGTCGTAGTAGCGCCTGCTATTAAAACAGAAGATATTGCAGCCAAATTCCCTAAGGGGCATAAGGTTATTAAACCTTACCTGCGCACAACACCGCAACCGAATTTGTAACATAGTTTTGGGGAGTTTATGTGAGACACAGTATGCTTAATTGCTACTGTGTCTTTTTTTTATTAAACGAGTTTACCGTTTATTATTGTAGTCTCAATCAAATCACTGCCAAAAGAGTAAGGTATAAAGCTATAGCTTGGTATAGGTTGAGTAATAAACAGGTTCGCTTTCTTCCCAACAGTAATTGTCCCATGTGTTTTACTTAAGCCCATTGCATAAGCAGAGTTAACGGTTGCTGCATTTATAGCTTCTTCGGGTAGCATTTTCATTTTCACGCAAGCAAGGGAAAGTATAAAGGCCATTTTGCCAGATGGAGATGAGCCGGGGTTATAGTCAGTAGCCAGTGCAATTGGTAAACTAGCGTCGATCATTTTGCGTGCAGGCGGGTAGTGCAAACCTAAAAAGAAGGCTGTGCTAGGCAATAGGGTAGGCATGGTTTTTGATTTCAGCAGGCAATCTATTTCAGCATCTCCGGTAAATTCAAGGTGGTCCACCGATAGGGCATTGTTTTTTACTCCAACTTGTATGCCCCCAGAATAATCTAATTCGTTGGCGTGTATTTTTGGCTGTAAGCCATATTTCAAGCCTGCCTGCAAAATAGCATCTGTTTCTTCAACGGTATAAAAACCACGGTCGCAGAATACGTCGCAATAATCAGCCAGTTTTTCTTTGGCAATAACTGGTAGCATTTCATTAATAATAAGGTCAATATATTCCTGCCTGTTTTGCTTGTATTTGGTAGGCATAGCATGTGCGCCTAAAAAATTAGCCTTAATAGTTAAAGGAGAGTGTGCTTTTAGCTTTTTAATAACCCGCAACATTTTTAACTCCCCTTCAACCGATAAGCCGTAACCGCTTTTTATTTCTACTGCACCCGTACCATAACTTGTAATTTCGTTCAGGCGGTGCATAGCGCTATCAAAAAGTTCATCCTCCGATGTTTTATTCAATCGCTCAGCCGAGTTCAATATACCACCACCATTGCGGGCAATTTCTTCATAGCTCAATCCCTTAATGCGGTCAACAAACTCACCCTCGCGGCTACCTGCATATACAATATGCGTATGCGAATCGCACCAGGATGGAAAAACAAATTTGCCTGAAGCATCTATAACTTTATCGAAACCCGCTTTAGCGGGAAGGCCGTCTTTCATTTCACCCATACCTGAGATCAGTCCATTTTCAGTACTTAGCCAGGCATTATGAATACATGGTAAGGTGCTCATTTCTTTGCCCGATAGTTTTTCCTGCGGCCTTGGATTTGCTCCAACTATTGTCTTTATGTTTTCAATAAGTATTTTCATAACAACAAATTTAAGATAAAAGCTATAATGGAATGTGGAAATGGAACACGGATGGGGCTTTAATTCAAGGGGCGGCTTTTGCTCCCTGCTTGCCTGAGTTTCCTAAACTCGCATTATTTGCAGCTAACCCGCGCCCACCTTTTCTGCAGTTTTCAATTGATAGTCATAAGTCGTTAGTGTATTTGCGTTAGGGATTGCAGTGAAAACCCCGCAAGCGCAGCGCGGAGTTGTAACGTAAAGCCCGACCCGCAGGGGAACGCCCAAATGCAATTAAGAATTAAAAATTACGAATTACGACAAGGTGGGAAGATTGCTTCGTGCCTCGCAATGACGTACAGGTATAAGCTATCATCTGTATTAATCTTCTGAATCAGCGTCATCTGCGTTCTATAAGCTAAAATTCGCTAAAATTGCATGAGAGAAAAAGAAAATGGAGGAACGTGCTACATGGTTTGCGGATGTTATATTACCCCTGGCGGTACCTAACCTGTATACCTACAGGATTCCCTACGATTGGAATGACCTTGTAAAACCCGGGCAGCGTGTGGTGGTACAGTTTGGCAAGAACAAGCTGTATATGGCTTTGATAAAGCACCTGCATCAAACTCCGCCTAAAGATTACCAGGCCAAGTATATACAGGACGTACTGGATGCTGTACCCATTGTAAACGAAATGCAACTGAATTTCTGGGACTGGATTGCTGCGTACTACGTGTGTACTCCCGGAGAGGTTATGAATGCTGCCTTACCGGGCGGTTTGCGCTTTAGCAGTGAAACAAAAATTATCCGTAATGAGGAATTTGCCCTTGATGAAGTGGAACAGGATTTTTTTACAGATAAAGAATGGAAACTGGTAATAGCATTGGATGTAAAAAAGGAAATGACCATTGATGAAGCTGCAGAAGCATTAGGCATAAAAACCGTTCATCCCATTATTCAGGCATTACTCGCAAAAGGATTTGCACAGGTAAAGGAAGAAATAAAAGATAGTTACAAGCCCCGTACAGAATCGTTTGTTAAAATACCGGCCACGGTATCGGAAGCTGATCTGCAGCAGGCCATGAACGACCTGGAGAAGAAGGCATTTAAGCAATTGCAATTGCTTATGGGCTATATGTCATTATCGAACTGGCATACAGGTAATGCTATTGATGTGAAGAAAAGTAAGTTACTGGCTCATACCGGATGCACGGCGCAAACATTAGACCAATTAGTGAAGAAGGGAATAATGGAAGTGTATGTGAAAGAAGTTTCACGCTTACCAAGTTCAGATAAAGCATTGGAGTCGGCTAATGACCTGGCCGATTTTCAGCAGGTGGCCTATGATACCATACAAGAACAACTGAAAGAAAAAGAAGTGATTCTGTTGCATGGTGTAACATCGAGCGGGAAGACGGAGATATATATGAAGCTGATGGAGCAGGTTATTGCTAAAGGCAAACAGGTATTGTACCTGTTGCCCGAAATTGCGCTGACAGCTCAATTGGTGCAACGCTTAAAAAAACGCTGGGGCGATAATGTTGGGGTGTACCATTCCAAGTATAGCGACAACGAAAGGGTAGAGGTGTGGAATACATTGGCTAACCCTAAGGACAAAACGTATTCTATAATTGTTGGAACACGTTCTTCATTGTACTTGCCTTTTTCTAACCTGGGGCTTTTAATAATTGACGAAGAACACGATAGTTCATACAAACAACAAGACCCGGCTCCTCGCTACCACGCGCGCGATTCTGCTATTTATCTAGCACATGTGCATAAGGCAAAAGTAATATTGGGCTCGGCTACGCCGTCTATAGAAAGTTATTATAATGCCTTACAAGGCAAATACGGATTGGTAGAATTAGCCACACGCTATGGAGGAATTGAAATGCCGGAAATAGATGTGCGTGATGTGAGTGAGGAGAAGCGAAAGAAATTAATGAAGTCATTGTTCTCACCTTTTCTGCTGACCAATATTGAAGAAGCGCTTAATAAAAAAGAACAGGTAATATTATTTCAGAACAGAAGGGGCTTTGCACCTTTTATTGAATGCAATGTGTGTGCACATGTACCGCAATGTATTAATTGCGATGTTAGTTTGACCTACCATAAAAAAGCTGATCTGTTGCGTTGCCATTACTGTGGTTATTCAACAAGCCTGCCTAAAATATGCCCTGCATGTGGTAGCCCGGGTATGCATGTAAAAGGTTTTGGAACGGAGAAAGTAGAAGAAGAGTTGGCCATTTTTTTTCCGCAGGCGCGCATTGCCCGTATGGATTTGGATTCTACACGTGCAAAGAATTCACACTCTAAAATAATAAGCCAGTTTGAAGATAGAGAAGTGGATGTGTTAGTGGGTACTCAAATGGTAACCAAGGGCCTCGATTTTGATAATGTTAGTGTAGTGGGCGTGCTGAATGCAGATTCTGGATTGCATTTTCCTGATTTTCGTTCACCTGAAAAAAGCTACCAGTTAATGGCGCAGGTAAGTGGCAGAGCGGGACGGAAGAATAAGCGTGGTAAGGTTATTATACAAACAAATAGCCCTGATCATCCTATTATTCACCAGGTGGTGATGAACGATTACATTGGCATGTATAAGGAACAGATTGAAGAGCGGAAGAAGTTTTCATACCCTCCGTTTACAAGATTAATTGAAATAACGCTCAGCCAAAAAAACCAGGATGACCTTGATGCTGTATCGCCCGATCTGGCCATAGAATTTAAAAAACGATTTGGAGAAGAACGTGTGCTGGGGCCTGAATACCCTATAGTATCGAAAGTGAATAATTATTTTTTGAAAACTATTTTGCTGAAAGTAGAAAAAGAAAAATATTCTCAGAAAGTAAAAGCCCTGGTAATGGAAGCCCTGAATGAATTTTACCATAAAGGCAAAGAATATAGCCGCACCCGCATAAAAATTGATGTGGATCCGCAATAGGTTAGTGGCAGTATTTCTTTATTGAATCTAGTGCTGTTGTATCACCAAGTTCCTTTGCTTTATAGAAATCTAAACAGCTTCCTTTTTTATCTTCTGACTTAATCTTAACATACCCTCGGTTAAGATATATTATTGGTAAAATGGAGTCTAATTCAGCAGCTTTGTCAATATCTATAATTGCGGCACTATAATAATTGTAGCCGAATTTAGACATACCTCTATAACAATATTCAATGGCCAATTCTCTTTTATTTGAGTCGACTTCTAACTTAATGGCTCTATCAAAATCATCTATCGCGGCTGTATAATATTCAGCAATATATTCTTCCAGCCCTCTTGTCAAATAGGCGTTCTTATTATTTGGTTCGAGTTCAATAGTTTTGCTTAAATCAGCGATTCGTTCTTTGTAGGCTTCTCGCCCATATTTTGCCCGATTCCAATAGAAATTGGGATTGGTAGAGTCTAGTTCAATAGCTTTATCAAAATCAAATATGGCATCTTTATATCCTCCATTTTTGGTTTTTGCAACGCCACGATTGCTATAAGCACTGGCACAATTAGGGTCCAATTCAATTGCTTTATTATAGTCGTGAATAGCACTAGAAAAATCTCCAGACATAAATTTTGCATTACCTCTGTTATCATAGGCATCTACAAAATCAGGTTCAAGATTGATTGCTTCAGTATTGTCCTTTATCTCTTGTTTATAATTCTTGAGCGAATCATCAATTAAACCTTTATTATAAAAATAAACTGCTTGGGAATTATAATGTTGCTTACAGGCGATAAGAAGCATTCCGCTTATTAGAAGAAATGATACTTTTTTCATAATTACGCAGCAGTAAGGAGCCATAAATATAAGGGTAATTATTTCTTCTTCAGCCCTTCCACATAATCACTTATAGCTTTGTAGTAGGCATCAGCTACTAACTGAATACGGAGTGGTACGGTCATTCCTTCAATGTTCTCTCCATGTCCGGTAAGCAACATACATTCTTTACTGTTATCCTGGTAAAGTGGTTCACCGTAAACCAATGTACCCTTTATTAATCGGGCTAAAGCAAGGTCACGCGAATAAACTCCAACTGCAGGCGTTGAAAGGCAATGTTCACTTAAGTATGTCGCATCTGTCTTTTTGGCAATTGGTACTTTTAAGTCGGCAGATAAATGATTTACAACTAGTGACGATAACTTTACCGAGTTCTCAATATCATCACTTATCAGTAAACGCAATAAGTTCAACCTGCCGGCTAATGTTTGCAGATCCTTGGTTGTAACGCAGCCACTTACAAATGCCATTACAAAATCTTTATCGGTGGTTTTTGTCCAGCCCGTATTTTTTTCATTTACGTTATAGTGAATAATAACTGTCATATCAGGCTTGAATGCATTTACTTTTTTTGCCCTTTCCGCCAGGTCCATAGGCCCAAACACATTACTGAAAAGCGATTTATCGGCTAAATGCCCGCGTATCTCCATTGCTTCTTTCTCCGTCATTAGGCCTTCTTTCACCAGGCTATCAACATAAGCTCTGTTCTTGATCTTTCTTTTCCAATCATAAAAACTAATGCCGAGCGATGATATGCCGGTATCGGGCCGGGTAAGCATAGTTATAGCGCCTTCCTTATCAAGTTTTTTCTTTAATAAGGTTGCAGTTAGAAAGGTGAAATTTCCTTCTTCTAATTGTATGCATACAGTTGAATCTATACCCAGTTTCATACAACGGCTTTCGGTTTCACCCATTTCAAATGTGCCGCCAATATGGCCGGGGTCAATAGCTATGCGCATTCCCTTAAATTGGTTTGTAGCTGTATGATGCAATGAATCTTTCTGTACATAATAGAACAGGCTATCCTTTTTATCAAACAGAATTTTCTCGAGTTCTTTTTCTGATGTACTGCTTATAATGTTCTTTAACGAATCAACTTCTCTCCAGCTAAGTTTAATTTCTGCCTTTTTGCCCTGCTCTTTTGCACTTGCATTTTCATAAATGGCAATTCCACTTTCGTTTATGCTTACAAAATTCTTTACCTCATGGTCTTTTGAAAAATAGGTTTCAAGTTTGGTTTGGTAATAGCTCTCCTGCGACTGTGCCTGCAGTAATAAGGGAAAGAAAAAAAGACTTATTTTGCTTAGAATTATGGTTGTACGTGAAATGAATGACATCAGAAATATAGATTTTTCACCGGAGTGGAAATTTACTGCCAGTCGCAGTGGAGGTAAAGGTGGCCAGAACGTAAATAAGGTTTCTACTAAGGTTGAATTGCATTTCGATTATTTGAATTCGGCATTGCTGACTGAAGAACAAAAACAACTTGTTGGTACAAAGTTAGCTTCATTCATCAATAAAGAGGGAATTTTAAAAATAATGGCCCAGGAAGATCGTAGCCAGTTGATGAATAAAAAAGCGGCGATGGACCGATTCTATATTTTGCTTGAAGGCGCCTTTAAAAGGAAGAAGAAAAGAATAGCCTCTAAACCCAGCAGGGCAAGTAAGGAAAAGAGGCTAAAAGCCAAGAAGTTTAATTCTGAAAAGAAGAGATTACGCAGGAATGGCGTCTAACAGCCTGTTTTAGGGCTTATTTTGCCCTTTTCGGTAATGTGCCTCGGTAAATATCAAGAAAGCTGATTTTTAGCGATATATCCCTGTTTTTATAAGTTGTAAAGTTTTTATCCTGCGAGATATATATTTTTCTACATTTGTGTATAAGATGAATTGGACTTTGGCTGAAATTCGACGATTTGGCATAGCGATTGCCGTATTTGTTTTAATAGTATCACCCCTTAAAACAGTATTCGGGCAAGGCGGAGTGTGTCTTCAAAAGGCTGTTCCTTATAAGGCTGGAAAGTTCTCATTTTCAGCATGTAGCGGTGATTTTAATGGAGATGGAAAACCTGATATTGCAGTAGTAAATTACAATGGCAATAACATGGTTATTTTGATAAATAATGGCGATGGTACATTTAAAGACCCTATTACCTACGCAACAGGCCATTACCCTACAAGTGTAAAAGCAGCCGATTTTAATGGCGATGGTAAAATGGACCTGGCTGTAAGCAACGTAGGTAGCGAAACTATATCAATATTCTTTGGCAATGGAGACGGAACCTTCAAGGAAAAGGTCGATTTCCCAGGTGGGCCGTTCCCTTGTTATGTAGCGGTTGCAGACTTTAACCACGATAAAAAAATGGATATAGCCATTTCGAACGATAGTAGTAATACAGTAACTATTATGTGTGGTAAGGGCGATGGCACATTTACCCAAACAGGTATCTTCAGGGTAGGTGAATACCCATCACCTATCGTGATTAGTGACTTTAATGGCGATGGTAACGATGACTTAGCAGTTACTAATACAGGTGGAAACAGTGTTTCGGTTTTAATTGGTAAAGGTGACGGTACGTTTAATAGGGCATCAGAATATTCTGTAGGTAGCTACCCTAACTGCATTGCTGCTGGCGACTTTAACGGCGATGGAAAGGCTGACATTGCTGCCGTAAATAGTGCTAATGGTAATGTTTCAATATTGCTCAATAAAGGAGATGGTACTTTCGGTAAAGCGCCTAATTTACCTGCCGGTGGTGGCGGGCCAATATCTATTGTGGCTGTGGATATGAATAAAGATAAAAAGATTGACCTGGCCCTATGTAATGCAGGTACAAACAATATTTCAGTTTTGGTAAATGATGGCGCCGGTAACTTTGGTGAACCTGTTACATTCCCTTCCGGCATATCTCCTGTATGTATTTTGGTTGACGATTTTAATGGCGACGGTTATCTTGACCTGGTTACCGTAAATAATAATGAAAGTGGTTCTATATCAGTGTTTCTTGGTTGCTCAACAAAGCAGTAAAAAGTCACACAATTTTTGTTTCTCTTTCGTAAATTTGCATAAATATTAATATAACAAACATGTACATACAGCAGATATATACAGGATGCCTTGCACAAGCGGCTTATTATGTTGAATCAGATGGTGAAGCCGCTATTATTGATCCCTTGCGCGATATTCAAACCTATATTGATATTGCTACAGCACGTAAGGCACAGATAAAATATATTATGGAAACCCATTTCCATGCCGATTTTGTTTCCGGTCATATTGACCTGGTGAAGAAAACCGGCGCAAAAATTATTTACGGTCCGGGTGCTACTGCTGGGTACGAAATTATTGCCGCTACAGACAGCCAGGAATTCAAGCTGGGAAAATCTATTATACAGGTTATTCATACACCAGGGCACACACTGGAGTCATGTTGTTTCCTCGCAAAAGATGAAAAGGGAAATGTTACTTCACTTTTCTCAGGTGATACTTTATTTGTTGGAGAAGTTGGCAGGGTTGACCTTGCTGCAAAGCATTACCTGTCAAAAGAAGAATTAGCATCTATGCTATATGACTCATTAGAGAAGTTGAAGAAATTACCTGACAATGTTGTGGTATATCCTGGCCATGGTGCAGGTTCTGCATGTGGTAAGAATATTGGTAAGGAAACAACAACTACTATGGGCGAACAACGAAAGAATAACTATGCCTTGCAACCAATGAGCAGGGAAAAATTCGTTGCAACGATGCTTGACGGATTACAAACACCTCCTCAATATTTCTTTACCGATGCTGTAATAAACCGCAAGGGGTATGAAAATGATATGGATACACTTATGCATAAAAACTCTCATGCATTAGATGTAGCTGAATTCAAAAAGCAAATGGAATCGGGTATAACAGTACTGGATACACGTACGCCTGAAGATTTTGCAAAGGAACATATTACAGGCGCTACCAATATTGGCCTTGGCGGGCAATTTGCAATTTGGGTGGGAACTATTTTTAAAGATGAAGCGTTCCTGCTTATATGCGACGAAGGAAAAGAAGAAGAAGCTATAATGAGATTGGGCCGTGTAGGCTATGATAAAGTAGTGGGCTATTTGAAGGGTGGAGTAAAGGCATGGAAAGCTGCGGGAAATAATACATTAGGTGTGGAATCAATTACGGCTGATGAGTTTGTAAAGAGAATGAATGATGGTAGTAAGCTTATTGATGTACGTAACGAAGGAGAGCTTGCTAAAGGAGCCATAAAAGATGCCATAAACATTCCATTAGGCACATTACCGCAACAAGTTTCATCGCTCGATAAAAAGAATCATTACTATGTATATTGCCAGGGTGGTTACCGTTCAATGGTAGCGAATTCTATTTTGCAAAAGAATGGTATTACTAATATTACCAATGTAATTGGTGGTATGGGTGCCATTGCAAAAACCGGAATTAAGCTGGTGGTTGCTGAAGAGGTTTAACCCTCGAATGTAAACGATACAAGGAATACTTGCGAAGTTAAGGACTCAAGTGATTGAGTGTACACAGTATTGTCTTTTATGAAAAGATTACGTATGCCTTGTGACATCTTCAATTCAATTCCGAATTTGAAGTAGGGTAAAAAGAATTGCAAGCCTGCTCCTGCTTCATACGCATAGTCATTACGAATTATCCGCACAGTTGCATTCACACCGGCTAATTGCTGGTTAACTCCTGTTTGCGATGCAAGGTCAGTAATATACTTTGCCCCTGCCAACACATAAACCTGGAAGTTTGTAAGGCGCTTGGATATGAGTTTAACATCTATAGGGAAATCAAGAAATGTTGATTCAACTTTCTTAGTAACCGTGAAGCTATCAACCTTTCCTTCGAATGTATATGCAAGGTCACGTTCAGCGAACGATAGGTCTGGTACAAAGCGGATCTTTAAATAAGGGCCTATTTTAACCTCGGATACAATACCTAAATTAAACCCTGTTTGAGGATTTGAATAAATTGTTTTTAAACTATCCTGAAAATGCCCGCCCAGGTTTGATATAGGTTGTACAACAAAATTGGTGCTATTAATGGCTATAATAAACCCAAAATGCATATTTGTATGGTCATACCCGGCAAGGTTCATTTCCTGAGCCTGTGTTTTACCACCAAGCATAAGAATAAACAAAACAGGCAAACAGCCTTTTATGCATTGCCTGTATATTCGTGCTGGAAGTGGAGCCTTGTGGGCTATTGTGAACATAGACTTGATTAACGTGTGGCGAGGCATTTTATTTCGCAATACCTTGTTTTTTTGCTACATAAATAGATGCTATGCCCATGCTTTGGGGGTAATGTTTCGCATCAATATAGCCTACTTTGTTAAGAATAGAAATAAAGGCATTGCCTGTAGGAAACGCGCCAACCGAACGATTGAGGTAGTTATAGGCTTTGCCATCTGAAAAAATACCGCCTATTGCAGGGCATATTTTTGTCATGTAAGCTTTATACAGGCTTTTGAAGGGCATATTTTCAGGGTCCGATGCCTCCATTATTAATATTGTTCCATCAGGGCGTAATACCCTTAGCATTTCAGAGAGGCCTTTTTCAAGGTCTTCAAAATTCCGAACACCAAAAGCAGAACTTACCAGGTCAAATGATCCATCGGTAAATGGAAGGTTTTCGCTATCGGCTTCCTGCAGTTCTATAATTGAACTCAGCCCTTTGCGCACCATTTTTTTTCTTCCAAGCTCAAGCATCACCTCCGCAATATCAATACCAATAACCTTTCTGGGTTTTAACCGCATCATTTCAACGGCAAAGTCACCGGTGCCAGTAGCTACATCAAGTATATCTTTGGGTTGGTAAGGTGCAACAAGTTTTATTGCCTTTCTTCTCCAGATAGTATCAATTCTAAGTGTCAGCAGCCGGTTCATGAAATCGTACCGATGCGCAATGTTATTGAACATTTTACGCACCTGTTCCTTTTTGCTAAGGTTCAGTTCTTCGTAGGGAATAATATGCGACCTGGAGCTCATTGACTTATAGGTATTGCTTGGCTTCTGCCAGCAACTGTTCTTTATTTACAGGCACAACACCTGATTTTTCGCATACCTGTCCGCCGGCAAGGTTTGAAAGATAGGCCGTGTCGGTTGGTGATAGACCCAGCGCGCAACATAATGCAGCTACACTTACAACAGTGTCTCCAGCACCTGAAACATCAGATATATTACGTATGTGTGCAGGTATTAATTTTTTATCAGTATCAGAGTTTACATATACTCCGTGTTCAGAGAGTGTAATAAGAGCAATATCAATATCTTGTTTTTTACGGAACACTTCTACTGTTCTGCGTAAAGCCTCCATGTCCTTTGCACTGACGTCTATACCCAAGCCCTCTTTTAATTCCTTCAGGTTGGGCTTAAATAATGTCACTTTGCGGTATGCAAGGAAATTCCTTTTTTTAGGATCGACCACAGTAGGTACTTCAAGTTTTTTTGCAAGCGCTATTACTTTATCAATAAGGCTTACTGAAATAGCACCTTTGTCATAATCTTCAAAAATTATAACATTTATTTTACCGGTGATAATGAGCTTTTCAATCTGGGCAAAAAGCTTCTCAGTATGCGCAGCACCAATTACTTCATCAACCTCTTCATCAATGCGTACGATATGATGATTGCTGCTTATTATACGCGTTTTGGTAGTAGTAGGGCGGTCCTTAACACGAATTAACCCTTGCACAGGCAGTTTTGCCGCTTGCATTATCTTAACGAGCTTGTCACCATTATCATCGTCGCCAATAATGCCACACAAGTATGGAGTGGCCCCCATTGCCTGAATATTTACAGCAACGTTACCTGCACCACCTAAACGGCTCTCTTTCTTACGCACGCTTACTATTGGTACAGGTGCTTCAGGTGAAATACGGCTAACATCGCCCCAGTAGTATGAGTCGAGCATTAGGTCGCCAATAATAAGTACGTTGATCTTATTAAAGGAATTGAATACTTTGTTAAGCTCTGCCTGGTTCACAATAATTTATTTTAATAGTGCGAGTGACTCTTTCATTCTTTCCAATGCCTTTACCAATAATTCTTCCGCAGCAGCATAAGAGAAACGAATATGATTATCGTCTCCGAATGCGGCACCCGGTACAAGTGCAACCCTTGCATTATCGAGCAGGAAGAAGCAAAGATCGGTAGCATTATTTATTATAGTTCCGTTACACGATTTGCCAAAATAGTAACTAACATCAGGGAATACATAAAAAGCACCGTCAGGCACATTCGCTTTCATTCCCGGTATTTCTTTCATCATTTTCAATACGGTATCTCTCCGTTTCTTAAATGTATCGCGCATTGAAAATGTAATAGAAGGATCAAGTGATACGGCTTTTTCAGTCGCTTTCTGCCCGATTGAACATGTAGCAGATGTAACCTGGCCTTGTATCTTATCACATGCTTTTGCAATAGCTAAAGGAGCGCCTAAATAACCAACCCTCCATCCCGTCATTGCAAATGCTTTTGAAACGCCATTCACGGTTACCACTCTGTCTTTTACCGATGGTATAGTACCGATACTATCGGTTTTTCCAATAAAATTGATATGCTCGTATATCTCGTCCGATAGGATTGTTATTTGAGGATATTCAGCAAAAACAGCCGCTAAACCTTCAAGCTCTTTTTTAGAATAAATGGAACCCGTAGGGTTGCAAGGTGAGCTAAAAATGAAAAGCTTAGTTTTTGGTGTAATAGCCTTCTGTATCTGTTCAGGAGTTACTTTGAAGTTGTTTTCAATACCTGCCTTTACAAGCACACTCTTACCTTCTGCCAAACGAATGATCTCCAAATAACTTACCCAGTATGGCACTGGCACAATGACCTCATCGCCTGCATTAATTAAACTAAGTACAACATTCGCAATTGATTGTTTTGCGCCTGTCGATACAACTATTTGCTCAGCACTGTAATCGAGATTATTGTCGCGTTTAAATTTCCAGGAAATAGCTTCACGTAATTCTAAATAACCTGCAACAGGAGTGTAATAGCTGAAATTATCATCAATTGCCTTTTTTGCTGCTTCTTTTATAGCATCAGGGGTTGTAAAATCAGGTTCACCAAGGCTAAGATTTACAATATCAATTCCTTTTGCTTTTAGTTCCCTGCTACGTCTCGACATAGCAAGTGTTTGTGATTCAGATAAGCCAGAAACACGGGCCGACAATAATTCCATATACAGTATACGTTATAGGGTAGCAAAGCTACAAAAATCCTCCATAGCCTTAAAAATCCTTCATTTAAGGCTACGAAAGCCTTTACTGTAGGGCGATATAGTTAGTTTGAGGTAGGGTAAAACCGGGTTATTTAACTTCCTTGGCTTGTTTGGCCAGATCATCAACCACTTTTTGCTGGTTGCTTATTTCTGTCTGTTTCTTAGCCTGATCGCTCTTATTTTTTTCAATTGCGTCCTGGTCCTTCTTTATTTTATTCTGATAATCAATTATATCGCTATTCAGGTTCTTGTTATCCTTTTCAAGGTCCTTTTGCTGACTATTCAATTTATCCAATGCCTTTTGTTGAACCTTTTGTTTATCCGTAATAGCTTCTGCCGACAATTTAACAGCAAAATCGTGCATTATTTTTTCAGCTATTTTGTATTTATCGGCATGGGCCGATGAAGATAGGTAAGCTCCACCCAGATCAAATGCTACAACCAATTCAATTTCACCGTCTTTTTTCACATCAAAACGTGCATATATATCTATGGTATTATTCCCCATTTCCTTAATTGTTGCATTATCAGCAAACATTATTCCTTTGCTAGAAGATATCTTTTGAGCATTATAGTCTTTCATCAATGATTTCCACTCTTTTTCTACATCGCCCTCGTCGGCGCCATAGATACTTACTACAAGTGCATTGTTCTTACCTTTTCCAAGGTCTTCGCTTTGTTCATGAACCTGGATTTTTTGACCCCATAAGTTTGCAAATAATAAGCAGGATAATAGCAGTAGTGTAAACTTTCTCATGATATATGGGTTTTAAGGTTTATACAAATATAGGATAATAATAATGTGAACAAAAAAAAGGTAAAGCCTAATTTTTTGCTGCAGCTAAAGCTTCACGGCGAGCAACAATATAATGCCATACCTGGTTATATTGAATTGAATCGAGTTTTGCTTTTCTGCCCATTTTTTTCATCAGATCGGGCCATTCATCCACACTAAACTCCATTAGGTTTTTCATATCGTGACAATCGTTGCACTTGGTTGAATATATTTGATATCCCTGAACGAGTTCTTCAGCGGTGACGGAAGGCCAATGTGCCTGCGCTAAAGGAACATCTGTTTGCTGAGGGTGGAACGGATCTACCTTAACGGCTGTTGCTGATGGTTTAGTAGCCGTAGTTGGTTTAGTATTTGTACACTGAACAATTATTATTCCAATAAATACTAATATAAATACCGCTTTGAATTTTTTAATAATGGGGTATAACATTTCCACAGGATATAAGAAAGAATGCAAATTTAAAAGTATTCTTCTTATACCACTCTGATCAAGAAAATGCTTGTAGTAAAGCCTAAAGTGAAATCAATGGGTCAATACTGATTCTCAAGAGTATATACTAGTTGGTTTATTGAATTACCTGTTCGGTAGTTAACTTTTTAAATTGAGCAGTAAAATGCCTTAAAAAACGTGGAGCTTCAATTATTTTATAACCAGTTGCATTCTCTTTCTCTTTAATTATTTTATCAAATACTTCTATAACATATTCAATATGGCTTTGCGTATATACGCGCCTTGGAATGGCGAGCCTCACTAATTCCATTGCTGCTGGAACGAATTTTCCATTTTCATCATTGTACCCAAACATTACTGATCCAATTTCACATGAACGGATTCCGCCTTTTATGTACAATTCACAGGCTAGTGCCTGGCCAGGTAGTTCATTAGATGGTATGTGGGGATAAAATTTTTTCGCATCTATGTAAACTGCATGGCCACCTATTGGCAGCATAACAGGTACACCTTTTTCATGTAGTTTATTTCCAAGGTATGCTGTGCTTTTAATACGGTAGTTCAAATAATCAGGGTCAAACACCTCTTCTAACCCCTTTGCAATGGCTTCCATGTCTCGGCCGGATAACCCACCATATGTAATATACCCCTCAGTTATAATAAGTGTTTGCTGGCATTTGTCTGCAAATTCCTTACTGTTAAGTGCAAAAAAACCACCCATATTTACAATAGCATCTTTTTTAGCGCTCATAATGCAGCCATCTGCAAGTGCAAACATTTCACTTGCTATCTGTTTGTAGGTTTTATTTTCAAATCCCTTTTCTTTGTGTTTTATGAAATACGCATTTTCAGCAATGCGACAGCAATCGAGAATAAGGAGCAAATTATTTTTTTTGCAAACTTCACTTACTTGCTTTGCATTTTGCATACTTACAGGTTGACCTCCACTACTGTTATTGGTAACAGTAAGAATAACAGCGCCTATATTTTCTTTTCCGGATTTCTCAATTAACTCACTAAGGTGTTGTATGTCCATATTACCCTTAAAAGGGTAAATGAGAGAAGTCTTTGGTTGGAATATCAAAAGCTTTTGCTCCTGTAAGCTCTATATTGGCGCGAGTAGTATCGAAGTGTGTGTTGCTTATAAATACTTTTCCTTTGCCACCCAATGCACCATATACAATCCGTTCAGCTGCACGCCCCTGATGGGTAGGGAATATATAAGGATAACCAGTGAGAGAGTGAATAGCATTTCTCATCTTATCCCAGCTTTTTGACCCTGAGTAAGCTTCATCACCTATCATCATCCCGGCCCATTGTTCATCACTCATTGCTGATGTACCGCTATCTGTGAGGAAATCAATAATTACCTGATCTGATTTCAGGTTGAATAGATTATATCCTGCTTCTTTAAGATATACTTTCCGTTCTTCTTCAGTAGATATATGAATAGGTTCTACAACCTTTATCTTAAATGGTTCAATAATTGTTTTAAATCCCATGAAGTTTAGTTTTAATACGTATTCAATTTAAACATGAAGTACCTTTTGTGTCATGGCTTCTGAGCCAATCTTGATTTCAGGTTTAACACTGATCTTTGAACGGACCGAATTTGAAACAAGGCAATTATCTTCAGATTTTTTCAATATCCGTTCCACTTTAGTAGCATCAAAATCATGTAAAATGGTAACAATTGGAAATAATGTTACTTCACTTATCATATACTTTCCATTTACCTGTTCTAGTTTACCTACTGCTTTAGAGTGAAAGTGCACAAACTCAAGGGATGAGTTTTCTGCAATAGCAAGGAAAGTTGTCATAAAGCAACTATTAATTGTTGCAACAAATAAATGCTCCGGTGACCAGATACGCGCCATACCCTGTGGAAATTCCGGCGGGGTAGCTACTTCTATTGTATCATTCAAAGCTGTTGAGCTAAGTATTCCTTTTCTATCTGCTTGCCAATCGAGGGCAATTTCATAATAGTGTGTTGGTGTCATAGTGTTTTAATTATTGATGAAATAACTCTAATAATACAGGGTAAAGGTATCTCCCCGAAAATGGAAATAGAATGACGTAAGTCACATCTGAGTAAATAATTTAGAAACAATGGTTGGGAAATATGGAGTGCCTTAATGAGGGCTGCAAAATCAATAGGCCACGAATAGATTTCATCTGGACAAGCTACCAGAACTACTACGTGAAATTGCAACGAGCAAGCTTCCTGCTAATAACAGAATGCCGACATACCACAACAACAAAGGAAAAAATGTGGTACCAATTACAAACAACTCACTAAGCCCTTGTGTCATTAAAAGCAATTCGTTTAATATTACAGCTATTGTAAACACAAGCAAGGCAAACCTTGTAAATGACTTGGTAATGTTTAATAAGCCCTTTTGGGCAAGGTAGGCAATAATGAAAAGAGTAACAAATCCAAGGAATACCAAATGAAGGAACCCCATTATAACAGGCCTGTCTCCAAATACAAAAATATTAACCGGTGTTATTATAGTCAGGCTTTGTAGCAGTAGTTTGAGAGCAAAAAAAGCCATGGATGAGAAAATTAGAAATCGTATAACTGGCTTAAGTAATATAAATCCATGTCGTAAGGAAAACACAGTTAGTAAGAACGCTATAAGGCTTGAGAATAGTAATAGGCTACCGATAATTGATACAATATGATATGCAATATTTGTGTCGTGCCAGAGAAAGGTAATGAACATAGATGGTAGTATAGAAAGGCACAACAGCATACTGAATACATATATCCTTCGCCTTATTTTATCTGTTACTTTTTTGTCGATTTTATTGAAAATAATTGCAAAAACGGCGAGAGTAAAGAACCCATTGTACTGTAAATGCAGGTAGCCGAATAATGCATCGCGGTATAAAATAGCATTGAGAGATTTTGCAGAAAATAAACAAGCTAGCATAATAGTGCCCGCTGATGATAGTACGAGGCATAATATTGCCGAAACAGAAAGCATTACTATCGCTTTATTGGCAACAATTTTTCTTATGCCTGAAATAAACCTCCACGCAAAAACATAAGTGAGAAGAATATAGAGCAGTGAAATGTATTCTGAGAAATGATGGGTTGCTGCAAACGGAGTGGTAAATAATGTAGCCCAGGAACATAATGCCATGCCAGAAAGTAACCAGCCATATATTGTTCCCTTATATAATGAACCCGAAAGTTCAAATACAAATAGAGCCAGCAGAATAAGAGAAACCCAACCGGTAAATGCAAAATTGCCATGGGTTTCGATCAGGCGGTTATAATCTATCCAGGGCATATCAAACAGCATTTTACTCCTCATCAGAACCCCTAACGATGCTACAATGCAAAGGTTTAGGATTGCAATGTTAACCCATATTTTCAGAGAGTTTGAACGCATTGGAGAGTTATAAGTAGAACAAAGGTAGGTTCATTGCACTGTAGACTTATGATATGAATCATAGCAGTACGTGACATCCGTCATGGACTTCACTTCAAGGTTTATCGACTTTTGGCCTGTTGAGTTTAATGAAATGTAAATACGAATAAAAACAAGAAGTATGAAAAAGACTAATACATACAAAAAACTGCTCATCCTTCCTCTAATGGTAGTGGGTGTTACTTTATTGTCATCATCGGCCCTAAAGGTTCAACAAAAAGGCGAATGGATAGCGCCTAAGTCAGCAGATACAATTAAGAACCCGCTAAAAGGAAAAGCAGAAACGATTGCACTTGGTAAAAAAACATATACTATGTATTGTGTTGCTTGCCATGGCGATAAAGGAAAAGGAGATGGGATTGCTGCAACAGGTTTAAACCCTAGGCCAGCTAATCACACAACTGAAAAATTTCAGAGTCAATCAGATGGTGCAATTTTTTGGAAGCTTACTACCGGAAGGCCACCCATGGCCGCTTATGAGAAAATACTAACGGTACAACAACGTTGGCAATTAGTTAATTACATGCGTACACTAAAAGCAGCTAAATAATAAAACAGATTCCAATTTCACCTAATAAAAACACAATTATGAGAAAGTTTATTTCAATACCAATAGTAGCATTCTTTGTAATCGGAATGATTGGTTGTAATTCAAACAGCACTACCGGGAATACCAGCCAGACTGCTGCTGCACCGAAAAAAGATTCTGTTAAAACAGATAATGGTATAGGCAAGTTTACCAGTGTAAGACTTACACACCCATTAGACGATAGCATGGTAGCAAGAGGTAAATTCATTTTCGATACTAAATGTATGGCCTGCCACAAACTGAGTAACGAAAAATTAGTTGGCCCGGGATGGCAAGGTGTTACTGATAGGAGAACACCTGAATGGATAATGAATTTTATAACCAACACGAATGTAATGTTGGATAGCGACCTTGTTGCGCAACAATTAATGGTAGTGTGTGTAACGCGTATGCCTAATCAGAACATAAGCGATGATCAGGCACGAGCAATACTTGAGTACATGCGCAAGAACGATGGTAAAAAGTAGGCCTGATAATATCAAAACACGAATAGTTATGAAAACAAAAAGAATTTACGCAATGGCACTCACAATGATGGGAGGTGTTCTGTTATGCCCCTCAGGAAATTCATTGCTTGCACAGGATTCAACTGCAGTTGCGCCACAGGTAGTTAATTCACCTCAAGGCGGTGGAGAAAAATTTTTACTGGCAGGTGAAGTTTTTACTTTATGGCAAAATAACCAGGTAAAAGGCGCACCCTCAACAAATAGTTTTGGGGCAGATCCGCTTGGCTTGATGCTTATGCCATTAGTGAAATTGAACGACCGTTTCTTTCTTGATGTGCAAGTAGAGATTGCTGCCAATCCGGGGCCTGGAGGAGGGGCTGCTATCAATTTGAATGAAGCAATCATTTACTATAAAGTTGCTCCGGCACTTTATTTGTTTGCAGGAAATTTTCAGCCGCGTTGGGGATTATATGAAGGCATACTAGATGACTTTACAAACAGGTATTGCTCTGACCCTATAGGAATGGGATTAGGTGCACAAACAGAATCTGGTATTGGAATTCAAGGTGGTTTTCAAGCCGGCTATTCTAAGTTAAGTTATCAGTTTTACATAGCCAATGGTCCGCAATTGGTTGTAGATAGTAGTGGTGCTGCTAACGGACAAATGAATTACGGGAATTATACTGATAATAATAAGAATAAAGCAATTGGTGGAGCAATAGGATTCTTGCCTTTCTCCAATTCAAGCCTTGAATTAAATGTTTCAGGACAGTATACACCTAAGACAGGTGATGCAGGTTCAGCATTTGAGAATATAAGTAATACAGCTTTGGCAGCAAGTATAAACTACTATCATGTATTCAACCCTATTATGGTTAGGTTACAAGGACAGTATGAACATACACAAACACAGAATTTCAATTTATATACTGATGCATCTGAAACAACACTCCTTGTTCCTCAATTTAATAATGTAATGAGTGGCTGGTACTTGGGTGCAACCGTACGGGCAAGTGGATCGGAAAATGTATTTATTTCAAACTTAGAATTAGGCGGCAGAATAGGTACGCTTACCCTTCCGCAGAATGCTATGTGGGGTGGAAATCAAATGAACCAGACTACAGTATGTCTTACCTATTGGTTTACCTGGAAAACCCCTTTGAATATTGCATACGATGTTTACACACAAAGTGGTAGCCCAACACAAACTGCACTTACCATAAGAGGTATGTGGTTTTTCTAAAACAGACGAATACGAAGATCTAACAATATTAAAAACAGGCATCATGAAAAACATAATCAACATAAAAACCATATTAGCAGTTTCGGCAATTGCTGTAGCATCGATACTGATAGGAAATGGCTGTAAGGCTCCAGAAGAAATTACCATGAAATCGGGAGCGCAATTATGGGGCGAGAACTGCAACCGCTGCCACAATGCCCCTGACCCACATACCTTCAGCGATGACCAGTGGGATGCTGCTGCAGAACACATGCGCCAGAAAGCATTGCTTACTGATACAGAAATTACCAAGATCAGAGATTTCCTGAAATCGGCAAATTAGAAATTGAAATATAATATAGGGAACCGGGTTACTGAATACAGTGCCCGGTTTTTCTTTGCCTAAACTTCCTCTATATAATCAAGGTCTTTGCCATAGGTTTCATTAAGCTTATAAAGTGAGAACAGTGCAAAGCCAATGCAAAGAATACCTGTGAATAATGCCGCATCCCATTTTCCGTACATAGGAATTAAAAACGAAATAAGCGCATTTACACCAATAACGGAACCTCTTACAAAATTCGGAACAGTAGTAGTAACGGTAGCACGCAGGTTTGTTCCGAATTGTTCAGATGAAACGGTAACGAATATTATCCAATAACCCTGAGCTATGCCGAGGAAGAAGATAATGCCGTAAAACAAAGTTGAGCTTAACCCGAAGGAACAGAAATATGCTGCAGTGAAAAGGACAAGTACTGTAAAAGCAATCCATAAAGATTTTTTTCGGGAATGAAGTGCCTGACCAATAATACCCCACAAAAAACTTCCTATTGACGCGCCAATATAATGTATCATTACTGCCCGCCCGGCAATAACTGTACCATTTATGTGAAGCACCTTATCTGAAAAATCATCGGAATAAGCTATTAGGTAACCAATTATATACCATACTGGAATACCAAGGAGGATACAGTAGAGGTATTTTAAAAACCTCTTTCTATTGGTAAAAAGCATAAGAAAATTACCCCTTGAAACTTGCTGTGTGTCCAGTTTTTTAAACATCCCCGATTCTACAACAAACACCCTCAGTACAAGTAAAAGCAACCCAAGTATACCGCCCATTAAATACGCCATCTTCCAGTCGAAGCCTGCTGTAATTGCATAGCCCAGTACAGCACCAAGTATACCAATTGCACCAACCATAGTGGTTCCAAATCCGCGTTTTGCTGAGGTCATCACTTCCGATACAAGTGTAATGCCAACGCCAAGTTCACCAGCTAGACCAAAGCCCGCAATAAAACGCATAGTAGCATATTGCATAATATTTACCACAAATGCATTAGCAATATTGGCCAATGAATATATCAGAATAGTAAAGAATAATACAGATAAGCGCCCTTTTTTATCGCCCAATACTCCCCATAAAATTCCCCCGAGAACCATTCCCAGCATTTGCATATTCATAAGGAATTTTCCCTGTGTGAGCAGATCTTCTCCAGAAAAACCAAGAGCCTTCAGACTCGGAACACGCACAATATTGAACAGTACCAAATCGTAAATGTCTACAAAGTAGCCAAGTGCCGCTACAATTACAATAATATTAAGAGTTCGCGAAGTAAGTTTATTCACACCTATATATTTAAGTAAGAATGAATTGCTAAAATAATCAGTTTTTAATGTGCAAAACCAAATATTACTTTATGCACTGGTTTTTCTGCGAAATAGTTTAATGAAGAAGCCTGCGTACGCTTCTCTTTCAAACAAAGCAGAATCCATAGATGCCTTATAGGTAAAGAAAGCACCTAATGGCAACAGAACTGCTGTAGGGAGCCATAACCCTTCCGGTATGGTCATTGTTTCCTGCATGGCTGATTTTACGCCAATAATTGTTAAAATATAGAACAGAATAAAGAATAGTGAAGAAACGACAACCGGCATTCCCAGCCCCCCTTTTCTGATTATTGCGCCAAACGGAGCACCTATAAAGAAAAGCAGGAAACAAGCAACGGCAAAAGAGAACTTTTTGTGTATTTCAATTTTCCTTTTCAGAATATCTTCATTGGTAGAATTTTGAGAATCGCTGTTACCCTGAATAAACTGAAGCGCATTATGAGTATTATTGATAGCAGCTTCCATTATGTTGATTTTTGATTGCGATGGCAAGCTGCTTTCATCAATAAGCTTGTTGGGCTTCAAGTGAATCTTATCAAAATAAGTACGTGTAAAATCATTATAAAACTGAGTTTTTGTATTTGCAAAAACTTCCGACATCGAATCAGCAGTAGACTTTAGTTGCTTGATATTAAGCATTTCATAATTGCTCTTGAAAAGATCCTCATTTGTTCTGCTAAACCGGAAATTAGAAAGATCGAGGTATACGGTTTGTTCTTTGAAGTTGTTTAAGGTAAGTGGGTGAGTCATTCTGTAAGAAGCATTATCTACCATTTCCTGGTATACGTTTCCATCATATAAATTCAGTACAAGGTAACGTTGATCTGCTGACATTTTCATTTTGCCCCATTTGGCCAGTATAACTTTAAAATCTCCCCCTTCCTGGTGTGCATTATCAGGGTCAGTATGATCATATATCATTACCTCATGTATGGTTTCCTGATCCTGATCTTTTCTTCCAATACGTATACTGTAGCCGTTAATACCATTATAAAAAATTTCCTGTTGAATGTTTAAGGCGGGTTTAGCTATTCGTATATCATATAATAGGGCATCTTTTTTCAAATTAACCCAGGGTAACACGTTATTAGAAAAAACGAAAGCACCAACAGAAATAAATATAATAAGGGCGATCAACGGTCCCATTATCTTGGGTAGCGATAGCCCTGCTGCCTTCATACAAGCAAGTTCATGGTTTTCTGCCAGGTTGCCGAACGTCATAATAGAAGCAAGTAATATAGCCAGTGGAAGCGCTAGCGGCACCAGTGTTAGGGTAACAAATAGCAAAAGTTTACCTATTATCCGAAACGAAAGGCCTTTTCCAACCAGGTCATCTATATATACGAATACAAATTGCATAAGAAATACAAAAAGAGCAATAGCCAGAGTCAGGGCCAAAGGCCCCAGAAATGACTTAAGCATATACTTATACAATACTTTCATTCGGCGTAAAGATACCGTAAAAACGAAAAATAAGAGAAAAGAGTATGGGAAAGCTAAGTGATAAAGAACAAATTTTTACTTTTGCCCAATACCTTATCATGATTAACAATAGAAAATTAGTTGTTGTATTACCGGCATATAATGCTGAAAAGACTCTTGAGCAAACGTATAAAGAGATTCCTTTCGATATTGTTGATGAGGTTGTACTTGTTGATGATGCCAGCCGTGATAAAACGGTTGAGGAAGCGGCCCGCATTGGTATTAAGCATGTTATAAAGCATGAAAAAAATAAGGGGTACGGTGGTAACCAGAAGACATGTTACAATAAAGCACTTTCGTTAGGAGCGGATATTGTGATAATGTTGCATCCTGATTACCAGTATACACCTAAGCTGATTCCTTCTATGGCTAATATTATAGCCCAAGATCTGTATCCTGTGGTTATGGGGTCAAGGATTTTAGGTAAGGGTGCATTAAAAGGCGGAATGCCTATGTACAAATATATTTTCAACAGGTGTCTCACGCTTACCCAAAATATATTGATTGGCCAGAAGCTTTCAGAGTACCATACAGGGTACAGAGCTTTTTCACGCGAGGTGCTTGAAACCATACCATTCGACCGTTGTTCGGATGATTTTGTATTCGATAATCAAATGCTATCGCAAATTTTCATGGCAGGTTTTGAAATTGGCGAAATTACATGTCCTACTAAATATTTTGAAGAGGCTTCATCAATCAATTTCAGCCGCAGTGCTACCTACGGAATGGGAGTTCTAAAGACTTCTTTGGTCCATCTTTTTCAACGTATGGGATTGATACATTCTCCATTATACGAAATGAAAAAGAAGAAGGTGTAGCCTGTAAATTTGTAATTTTGTAGTCCTGAATTTTCTAAACCATATTGTTATGTCAAACGCATTCTATAAAGTACCGCCTGCAAAAAACGAACCGGTAAAGTCATACGCACCAGGAACCCCAGAAAGGGAAGAGTTGAAAAAGACCCTTAAGGAATTCATGAAAGCGCATAAGGATATACCTATGCATATTGGCGGTAAAGAAGTGCGCACAGGCAAAACCGTTTCAATTAGCCCACCACATGACCATAAACATGTTGTGGGGCAATATCATAAAGGAGATAAATCTCATGTAAAGAAAGCAATAGAAGCTGCAATGAAGGCTAAAGAAGATTGGAGCAATATGCCTTGGGAGCAGCGCGCAGCAATTTTTCTGCGTGCAGCTGACTTGATGGCTGGCCCTTATCGCGCCGCTATGAATGCAGCTACCATGATAGGACAATCAAAGAATGCATATCAGGCTGAAATTGATGCAGTATGTGAATTGGTTGACTTTTTCCGTTTCAACGTGCAATTCATGACTGAAATATATCATCAACAACCTGAATCACCTGCTTTAACATGGAACCGTACAGAGCACCGCCCATTGGAAGGTTTTGTGTTTGCATTAACACCATTTAATTTTACTTCTATTGCCGGTAACTTGCCATCTGCTCCTGCATTAATGGGTAATACTGTGGTTTGGAAACCGTCGAATACTCAGATATATGGCGCAAATATGATAATGGAGATATTTGAGAAGGCCGGATTGCCTCCGGGAGTTATAAACCTTATTTATGTTTCCGGCCCTGAAGCCGGGGATGTAATATTCTCGCATAAAGATTTTGCAGGTATTCACTTTACAGGCTCTACTGAAGTATTCAATGGAATATGGAAAACAGTGGCAAGTAATATGGATACCTATAAATCATACCCTCGTCTTGTAGGAGAGACAGGCGGAAAAGATTTTGTAGTTGCTCATGCTTCTGCAGATCCTAAAGTAGTGGCTGTAGCACTTGCCCGTGGCGCCTTTGAATACCAGGGGCAGAAATGTTCCGCTGCTTCACGAGCGTATGTTCCGGCATCGATATGGAAAGATGTAAAAAAGCATTTGTGCGACGACCTTGCCTCATTTAAAATGGGTGATGTAGAAGATTTTTCAAATTTCATCAATGCAGTAATTGATGAAAAATCCTTTGATAAGATCAGTAACTATATTGCTAATGCAAAAAAAGATAAGGATGCAACCATAATTGCAGGTGGTAAGTGTGATAAATCAAAGGGTTATTTTATTCAACCTACCGTTATTCAAACAACCAACCCGTATTACACCACCATGTGCGAAGAAATATTCGGCCCGGTGTTAACTGTGTACGTGTATGACGATAAGAAGTTTGAAGCCACACTTGATATAGTTGATAAAACATCAGGCTACGCATTAACAGGCGCTATATTGGCAAATGACCGCGATGCAATAGTATTAGCTACCCGTAAACTGACCCATGCTGCAGGTAATTTTTATATTAACGATAAACCTACCGGTGCAGTTGTAGGGCAGCAACCTTTTGGTGGTGCAAGAAAATCGGGTACAAATGATAAGGCCGGTTCAATGATCAATTTGTTGCGTTGGGTATCTCCACGCAGTATAAAAGAAAACTTTGTGCCGCCTAATGATTACCGTTACCCTTTCCTGCAAGAGGAGAAGAAAGGGAAATAGCATTTC
>Ga0206830_1025_pt1 | contig 37818 bp, 36 predicted proteins | sample Alteio_BWOrgCont_76_FD_152884 | JGI IMG/M metagenome (GOLD analysis project Ga0206830, IMG submission 152884) | Enriched cells from forest soil in Barre Woods Harvard Forest LTER site, Petersham, Massachusetts, United States -... | ecosystem: Environmental > Terrestrial > Soil > Temperate forest >... | reverse complement strand
AAGCTACCAGCGGAATTTCGTACTTAAAAGCAGAAAAATAGCGTAAATTCGCACCTCTTAAAAAATAACATAATGATATCGGTAGCTAATCTTTCCCTGCGTTACGGCAAACGAATTCTGTTCGATGAGGCAAATATTAAATTTATTCCGGGCAACTGCTATGGTGTAATTGGTGCCAATGGTGCGGGTAAATCTACTTTTTTAAAGATACTTTCAGGAGAAATAGAACCTACCACAGGTCAGGTAATAATTACCCCAGGCGAGCGCATGAGCGTGTTGAAACAGAACCACTTTGAGTTTGACCAATATCCAGTTTTGCAGACTGTTCTGATGGGCAATAAAAAGCTATGGAATGTCATTCAGGAGAAAGATGCCCTTTATGCAAAGCCTGATTTTAGTGATAAAGATGGTATTAAGGCCGGCGAGCTTGAAACAGCTTTTGCTGAAATGGAGGGATGGAACGCAGAAAGCGATGCAGCCACCATGTTGAGCAACCTGGGCATTAAAGAAGAAGTACATAATACCCTTATGGGCGACCTGAGTGGTAAAGAAAAAGTACGTGTATTACTTGCACAGGCACTTTATGGCAACCCTGATATATTGCTATTGGATGAGCCTACCAACGACCTTGACGTAGAAACCATATCGTGGTTAGAGAATTTTTTAGCTGACTTTGAGAACACAGTTATTGTAGAATCATTAGTTGATAAGAAACGTATGCCGGTATATGCAACACAACGTGTACATACCCTTGAGGCAATAAGCGTATATTGTACCGATAAGGATGTGCCTTTGGCAGAAGTGTTTACCAAGATAAGCGAAAAAGAAAAGAAGGGCCCTGCAATTGAACATAAAGCAGATGAACCTGTATTGCCTGACTACGATAAAGATCGCGTACATATTTCAGATGTGCGTAAGCTTATTCAATGGTATAACATATTGCAGAAAGCAGATATGTTGAACTTTGAAGAAACAAAGACTGAAGAAGGTGATGAAGCGAAAGTAGCAGTACCTGCGGATAATATAAAGGCTAAGCCTATACACCAAAAGACTCCTAAGTCTGCTGGTAAACCTCGCACTCAATCAGCTTCTGTTCAAAAGCAGACCGTGCGTAAGACGGGTGCAGCTTGATCTTGAAGTATTTACTAAGATATATTCTAATTAACCTGACATTGGTACTTTGTGCCAATGTTTTTTTTTCTTGTTCCCATCCTAATACTGAATTGCAGTACTCAGAGAACTTTGGACTGATATTGAAAACCAAGGCCGATATTATTAAAGTCGAGGGTAAGCCAGATTCGGTGTATACTATACCTTATCAGGGCATTATTATGTCGTATGAAAAAGATAAGGTGACGAGTACAGGTATAAAGTATAAGAGAAATGTTGCATACTACTTTGAGTATGACGGTAAGCCAAATTCTACTACCCTGGTTGATACTTGTTATGAGATAGAGATTGATGAACCATTGGTCAATAAAGACGGGTGGGTAGACTATTTTAACAAGAAATATACTCAGGAGAAAATTGACAGTGATGGAACTGATAGAAATGGCAGTTTAGGCTGTGAAAAAGAATGGGACTATTCAAATAGAATTAGTATTTGTATGACAAAGCAAGGCCAAATGCTTGAAATACAAATGAATGTCAGAAAGCAATAATATTTTTTTACTGCTTAATAAACTTACTACTGCTTATATAGTTATCACCCGAAATTTGAAGGACGTACATACCTGGAGGAAAGGATTGTGTATTGACCACATATTTTTCATTGTTGACTAATTCGCTGAGGGTATTCGTATACACACATTCCCCTTTAAGGTTAAGAACTTTAACATTTGCATCAGGCTCACGCTCGCTTACAATAAAATGAAGGTCGGTTTTAACAGGGTTAGGCCATAAGGTTGCCTGAATATTACTGTTAATAGTAGGACCCGTTGTTGTGCGGGTATAAATATCTTCTTTAGGCCCATAAACAACGGACTGTTCAGGAGGATGTTCAACCCTGAAGTGCGCATAGATTACATCGTAATTATCAGTAAAGGAACCATTGCCTTTTTCCTGAAAAGAAGTATTGGTTGTTTTATGTTGAATGGGTTCGTAACTGGTTAAGGTGTTAGTTGTGCTATCGATAGTTGCATACGCATAAATGGTATCATTATGAGAAATGTAGATGCCTGCGTTATTAGAAGTGTCTGCGGTTATTTGAACCGGTAAGGTGTCATTAAGGGTATACTCTCCTGCTAAATGCCTATTGTATTGTGCCAATGATTCATTTTCCGCAACAAACAATATGATGATGGTGAAATAAACTCTTGGTTCCATATGGGCAGAGTATTACGAAAATAAAGAGCCGGAACCTTTATTAACGGAAAAGAAGCCTGTTTATTGTAAACAACCTAAATAAAGAGAAAAAGAGGCTATGCCTCTACTTCAGGAACTCCAACACTGCAGCTACTATATAGCTTTGTGTTTCTTCACTTAATTCAGTGTGGATAGGTAGCGAGATAACTGATCTGCACAGATGCTCGGTAACAGGAAAATCACCTTCTTTATAACGTGGGTCCTTGTATGCTTTTTGCAAATGCAATGGTACCGGGTAGTATATCATTGCCGGAACGTCTTTAGAGGCTAAATGCTCCCTTAGTTTATCTCTATCGGCACCTTCAAGCACCAGTGTATATTGATGGAATACATGTGTAGAGTGTTTGCTTCTAACCGGTATTTTTATCTTAGGGTGATTGCCAAGTGATTTATCATAAAATGCAGCAGCTTTTTGACGTGCCACAGCATATTCATCTAAGTGACGTAGTTTTATTCTGAGTATAGCTGCCTGAATACTATCAAGGCGAGAGTTTACACCCACCACATCGTGGTAGTATTGTACCGATTGCCCGTGATTGGCTATCATACGAATCTTCTTAGCTACTTCATCATCATTGGTGAAAATTGCACCGCCATCACCATAACAACCTAAATTCTTTGAAGGGAAGAAAGATGTACAACCAATGTGCCCTATTGTTCCTGCTTTTACTTTTTTGCCATCAGGAAAGGTGTAGTCTGCACCAATAGCTTGTGCCACATCTTCAAATACATAAAAACTATGTTCTTTAGCAAGTTTCATAAGTTCATCCATTTCAGCACATTGGCCGAACAGATGTACAGGAACAATTGCCTTAGTTTTAGGTGTAATTGCTTTTTTAACAGCTTCTATATTCAAGGTAAAGGTACCAGGGTAAACATCAACTAAAACCGGTTTTAATCCCAGCAATGCGATAACTTCTGCCGTAGCAACGTAGGTAAAGTCGGCGGTAATAACTTCATCACCTGGCTTCAGGTCCATTGCCATCATAGCTATTTGTAAAGCATCGGTACCATTGGCACATGGTATAACATGCTTAATACCCAGGTATTTTTCCATTTCTGCCTGGAATGATTTCACCTCAGGCCCGTTAATATATGCCGATGAACGTACTACATTCAATATGGCTGCATCTATCTCCGTTTGTATCTTTTCATACTGGCTGATAAGATCAACCATTTGTATTTTTTTTGCAGCTGTTTGCATAGGCAAATAAATTTGTGCAAAGGTAAGTAATTTTAGATTTTTATAAGGATAAGGTCAATATAACAGCGAACCGTTCCTATCCGAAAAAAGCGTTACTTTGGTGTTCTAAACTTATCACCATGAACGGAAATATTACAATCGGAATTATTGCCTTTTTAGCCATCGCTATACTTTTTTCAGGATTTGTAACCCTACAACAAGGTTATATGGCGGTTATTACCGTTTTCGGGAAATATAAAAGATTAATGCGGCCCGGCTTGAATTTTAAAATACCTTTTATTGAAACCGTATACCGCAGAATATCTATACAGAACCGTTCGGTAGAATTAGAATTTCAGGCTATTACGCAAGATCAGGCCAACGTAAACTTCAAAGCCATGCTTTTATTCGGGGTTATGGACCAGTCTGAACAAACCATTATGAACGTGGCGTTTAAGTTCATTGATGAAAAGAATTTTATGCAGGCTCTTATACGTACTATTGAAGGTGCTATACGTAGTTATGTAGCCAACCTGAAACAATCAGAGATATTAGTATTGAGAAGTGAAATAGTCGTTCACGTTAAGGAGCAATTAGATCCCACACTTGCTGGCTGGGGTTATCACCTTATAGATATGCAGATAAACGATATTTCATTTGACGAGGCAATTATGAAATCGATGGCTAAGGTTGTTGCGGCTAATAACTTAAAGTCGGCTGCCGAGAACGAAGGCCAGGCATTACTTATTACAAAGACCAAGGCTGCTGAAGCAGAAGGTAACTATATTAAGATCACTGCTGAAGCTGAGCGTTTAGCAGCTCAATTGCGTGGTCAGGGTGTGGCATTGTTCCGCCAGGAAGTAGCAAAGGGTATATTGCAGGCTGCCAAAGAAATGCAAACAATAAATGCTGATATGTCCGTTATTATGTTCTCTATGTGGACAGAAGCTATAAAGAACTTTGCAGAATCGGGTAAAGGTAATGTAATATTCCTTGATGGTTCATCAGACGGAATGCAACGTACCATGCAACAATTAATGGCATTTTCAAACAAGAGCCTTTTCCAACACGGAGAAGAAGAAGTGAAAAATTAATGCGGAGAGGTTTTACCATATTAATAATTGTATTGTTTTCGGGTTGGAGTAATATGGCCCGGGCTCAGTATAATGTCAAAGATTCGGTAGTTAAAGGTTTTCTGGTAGGTGCATCATATGCTGCAGAGTTACCGGGCGGTGACCTTGCAAAGGTTTTCGGCTGGAACTCGAATGTGCAGATAGATGTTGAATATAAGACCAAAACTAATTGGGAGTTTGGTGCACAAGGAGCATTTTTATTTGGAGATGTTTTACGAAAGAGTGTGTTGGATAGCCTTGCAACAAGTGATGGCAACCTCATTTCCAACGATGGTACATATCCTTCTATTACCTATTTTGAAAGAGGTTACGATATTCAACTTTCAGTAGCTAAATTATTTCCGTTCAAAAAACCGAATCCTAACTCTGGCATACTTGTAAGAGTGAGTGCCGGTTATTTACGCCACCACATACGCATACAAGATAATAACTGGACACCTCAAATAGACAGCAACTATACCCAAGGCTATGAACAGCTTTCAGAAGGATTTTGTGTAACTGAATTTATTGGCTACCAGTATTTGGGAAACCACCGCATGACTAACTTCTTTGCCGGGTTTGAGTTTACACAAGGTTTTACTAAAAACCTGCAGTATAATTTTCAATTAATGAAAATGGATAACAGTACTAAATATGATCTGTTAAGCGGATTCAGGATAGGTTGGATATTACCGATATACCAGCAGGAATCTACTAAGTACTACACCTACTAATTATTCTCCCGGCTCGTCCCTTTCACGTTTATGTTTTTCAGCGGGTTTAATAGTGAAATGCATTTTTCGTGTAATTCCTTTTTCTGTAGTTACTTCCGCAACATACTTTCCGGGTTTTAAATAATACTCTTTATCTTTACCCATTTCCAGCGTTTTATAATCCGTGCCAAGGCTTTTGTCGGCATCTAATAAGCCTTGATATTGGCTCTTTAGAGTTGAATCAATTCTCATATCGTAGTCAAAAAAGTTCAAGCCCGCTTTACTCTGAATTTTAAATGTATTCAGAACAGTGCTATTATCACCTACGGTTTTAATCTTAATGGTAGTTATTCCATTTTCTTTTACGTAGAAATTAAAGTACAATTTCGTTCTGGCTGTATCACTTCCCCAAGACTCTTCACCCCATTTAGGATTGTAATTTATCTTAAACTCGTCATAAAACGTAAAGAGGTCTTTGGCGAGAATTGAGTCAGTTAAATATTGTAATTCATAAACATGCGCAATGTAAATAGATCGGCCATGTGTGCCAACTATTAGGTCATTGTCTCTTGGTTGAACAATCAGGTCGTGAACAGAAACAGCCGGCAGGCCGCCAGTCATGTGCATGAATGATTTTCCTCTGTTCAATGAAACATACAGCCCATTATCGGTACCAACGTACACCACGTTTTTGTTTTTAGGATCTTCTTTTACCACGTTCACAATTTCACCCATAGGCAGATCATTGCCTATCTTTTCCCAAGTCTTTCCATAGTTCTTCGACATGTATACATAAGGCGTAAAGTCATCGTAGAAGTATCCGCTTAACGAAGCATATATTGTTGCAGTGTCAAAGTTCGATGCATACACCCTTGTTACTTTCAGGTTCTGTGGCAGGTTATCCGATATCTTCTTCCAGTTGTATCCATCGTCCTGCGACACATAAATTAAACCATCATCAGTACCTACATACAATAGTCCGAATTTCAATAAGGATTCATTCATTGTTGTAATAGTGCCATACGGTATATTACCTTTTTTACCACCCTTGGTAAGGTCAGGCGATAGGGTTTCAAAATCATCTCCCTTGTTCATAGCACGGTGGAAGCGGTCGGAGCCCATATACAAAATATCCTGATTGTGCCTTGATAACCAAATAGGTGTTTCCCAGTTAAAACGTAAAGGCCGTTCACCAAGTTTATGCGTCGGTTGAATGAATTTTTCATCACCCGATGTTTTATTCACCCGGTAATAGTTACCGAACTGATAACCTGTATAGCAAGTTGCATTGTCGCGTGTGTCGACCATTACCTGCATGCCATCACCACCCATAATACGTTTGAAAGGATATTGGCCTTCCTGGTACCATTCCATATTATCCTTGTTTGTCGATGGGCCATACCATACGCCATTGTCCTGCAAGCCACCATATACATTATAAGGCTTTTCCATATCGTAGTTTACGGAATAGAACTGTCCAACATCAGGTGTGTTGCACTTGAAGTATGTTTTACCATCGTCGTATGAAATATGAATGCCACCGTCGGAACCAATTATCATATGACCATCGTAGTTAGGGTCTAACCACAATGCATGAAAATCGCCATGTGTATTATCGCCATCGATCGAACGAAATGTTTTACCACCATCAGCTGATTTTAAAACAGGCACACCGAAAATGTAAATCTTATCAGGATTCATAGGTGATACACGTATCTGCCCGAAATAGTAACCATAGGTATTCACTACCTCATCAAGATAGCCCTGGTGTGTTCGTTTCCATGTTTTGCCTGCATCGTCAGAGCGATATACTTCAATGCCTTTTACATTGGTTTCACTTAATGCCACATCAGCATCTTCTAAATATTCTACCAATGCAACAGGCTTAATGCTATCTGCTTTTACCATTTTCTTTACACGCTCACCGGTATATTCATCAGCAAAATTATTGTCGCGTAAAAACTTCTCTATAACCGAATCACTCAAGGTCATAAAAGCGGCCTTGGTCATAGTGCGTAAGGTGTCTTTCGTGAGACCTGTTTTCTTTTTCTTGTTGCCACGGTCATCCTGGTTATCTATCGATGCATATATGATATTCGGATTCTTTGGATAAACGGCTAATCCAATTCTTCCTGCACCATCTCCTGTCGGAAAGCCACTTTCTTTTGTTGTAAGTAATGTCCAGGTGTCGCCACCATCAATACTTTTATAAATACCACTTGTTTTGCCACTTCCATCAAAGTTCCATGCCCTGCGCTCACGGTGCCACATGGCAGCATATAGTATTTTAGAATTAGTTGGGTCCATTGCTAGGTCAATTGCTCCTGTATTATTATCAATGAACAGCGTTCTTTTCCAGGTCTTGCCACCATCGGTAGTTTTATACATACCGCGTTCTTCATTAGGTGTATATAAATGCCCCAATACTGCCACATCCACTGTGTTCGGGTTGCTCGGATCAATTACTATTCTGCCAATATGTTGCGATTCTCCCAGGCCTTTGTATTCCCATGTTTTGCCTTTATCTGTGCTTTTGAACATGCCCACACCTGCATACGACGAACGGCTTGAGTTGTTCTCTCCTGTTCCTACCCAAATGGTTTCTCCATGTGTCCAGTCAACGGCTATATCGCCAATGGTCATTACCACCTGGTTATCGAATAGGGGAGTAAATGTTTGTCCGTTATTGTATGTAACCCACAAACCACCGGAAGCATAGGCTACATAAAAGTGAGTTGCATCAGTAGGGCAGACATCAACATCTACAACACGTCCGCTCATTACCGATGGCCCTACATTGCGGAACTTAACGTTCGAAACCAATGAAGCATCATCGAGTTTTTTGCGCTGGTCGATACCCGCAATGCGTTGTGCAGATGGGGTAGGGGTTGGCGATACTTCTTTTTGGGCCAGTACTGAAAATGGCAGAAATAACAATATTGCCTTTATAGAATGCAGGTAGGTTTTAGACATGAGCTTATAGGATTTGTATTGCCGAAAGTAGCATTTTTCCCTTACAGGATAATATGCAGATAGAGCTATAATTATTGAAAACTATTTGGAGATTATATCATATATAAAGAAAGGGCTTGATACCCTAAATGAAGTGCTAAGTAATTTCTTACACAGTAAACTTTTCTAAAGTTTACTGTTCTGACTATCTTTATTTGTAATCGCTCATCTTAAAAAGATCTTCAGGTTTAAGCGATGACCATTCTTCAGGTGTCAATTGTGGGTTGTTTTTTAACGCAGATTGAACTATAGCATATCCGATTATATACCCGCTCCACTTTGGGAATATTTTAGCAGAATCTTCTCCATTCATAATATCATCGGAACTTGTACTATCTAGATAGGGCCTTATCTTCCGCCATATAACATCTTTTGAATAACTCGTAATTGTGTCCCCAAGAACAGTTTCTTTAGGGTAAAGAAGATGGGCATAAGAATCAGCTTTCCCTTCACTTATAATATCCGCTAATACTGTCCAGCTTTTAATACCCAATGAAGGGTGTAACATAATCCAGTAAGCATGATTGTATTCGTGAGCAATGACATATTCTAATCTTTGCTCCCAGCCACTTACTTCGGGATCAATTGCAACGAATATGTCCTTGCTTCCTGCGGTAGTGCCAGAAATACCTCCTCCTTCTTTTATTTCTTCCCGATCTGAAGGCCTTACCGGAGAAACATAAATTGTTATAGCGTTATTTTTAAGATATCGATTACTGGCAATTAAAGCAATTGAAATCAAGGAGTCGATCTTTAAGCGATCATTATTTATTTCACTAACATTGGCTCTTAAGCCCACAATATTTTTAAATGGGTTATGTAGCCTAGCTCCTATAAGAAATGAGTATTCGGGCTTTGAGAAGTAATTGTTCATAATTGGATAAAATAGCTGTCCATTATAATATCTGAGACGATTTGCAGTATCAACGCCCATAGTATCTATATAATTAACATAATACCGCCCTAAATAAATAACTTTATTTCCATTAGCAATATTGTCAATATTAGTCTTCATTGCAGGTTGACTGCAAGCAGTAAAAAATAATACAAGGATGGAATATTGTAGCTTATTCATGAAATAAGTTTTAAGTTGTAACTAACATTGATAGCGGTACTATACTATAAAACTACATTTTTCTTAGCCTCTGGCTAATAATTCCCAACTATTTTTACTTTTACTCTAATAATTATTGAAGATGTATGATAAACAAGATTGCGAAATATTGTGTGGTTGGACTTTGTGCAGGATTTATGTTACTGCTTACAGCCTACGAAGTACCGGCCGATGGCATTAAAGGAGATTACCAGCAGGGATTGCGCGGGTATCAATACCTTTTGAAGATACGCAAAGATCCTAATTCGTTTACGGAACGCCTTCGTGTAAGCCTTAAAGATATACCTGCTGGCCCTGCACTCCGCTATAATGATACGCTTGCTATGGTGGCTGAACAAAAGGCTGAGGATATGGCCGCAAACGATTACTACAGTAAGGTCGATAAAAAGGGATATGGTATAAACTATTATATAAATAAAGCCGGGTTCAGGCTCGATACTGCATTTTTGAAACATAAGAACGCTGATGATTTTGAAGTGATGATAGCCGGTGGATGGCAATCGGGTGAGGAGGCGATTGGTGCATTGGTTACCGATAAGGAATCATCGAGTGGCGAGAACCGGAAGTTTTTACTTGCCCAGACTGATTTCAGCCACAGCCTTACCGAAATTGGCATTGGTTTTGTGCATGGTACAAAAGATACCAAGTACAGGTATTACACGGTTGTAATTATGGCTAAGCGAAGGGGCAGTAAGTAGCTAATTAATAATTAGTTTTTGTGTGGCTGAAAAATCTTCAGCAGAAAGGGTGATAAAGTAAACCCCGCTTGAAAGGTTATCCCTAGTATACTCGTATTGCTGCTTTCCGCTACTCATGCTTTTAGTGCCCAGGTATTCCACCGTTTGACCAAGCATGTTTTTTACCTGGATAGTTACATTTTCTGCTTTAGCAAGTTCAAATGAAATGGTGAAGTTGTCTGCGGCCGGATTGGGATAAACAGTAAAGGAAAAACTACTTACCGGGGTTTGAATGCCTGTTACAATATAAGGCGGCCAGTAATTGCCCGATATCACAATAAGGTTGAGCATTTTTAATGTATTAGGGAAGTAAGTGTTGCTGTCAAAACTTTGCGCTACTAAAAAGTCATATACACCATTCAGCCATGTTTGATTTGCAGAAGTAGTCATGGCACCAACCGTAAAAGGGCCAATAAAAGACGGATCAGGATAATTGTTTCCCGCAATGTTTGCTCCGGCTAAGGTCCACCCCGAATTAATGTTTGAAGGAATATTTGATGCGTTACTTTTTATAAAAGTGTTTATTTTATTTACAGCAGTCGATGCCCTCGACTCACCCGATAAAAGGTAATCAGTGGTCAGCCGCCATGGCACACGGCATGCATTGTAATAATAATCGCCATCATCAGGCCCTTCCAAAAAATTGGCTGTTGCAGGTACAGGTGTTGTGTTGCAGTTAATTACAAAATCAGGAATTAGGCCTGTTGTTGGGCTGTTATTTGTTTGAATAGTGTTTATAACTGTGTAGCATTCATTAACTACATTGTTCCACTTTGCATCACCGGTTGCAGCCTGGAATGCCCTGAAATGATCAGGCATGAAATCAGATGGACGTGTGGCATAGTAATCTGCTAAGTTGAATGATGAATCGGGAGGATATTTATTGGTATCTGCCCAATCACCTAATTCGGTTGAGTATTTCTTATGGTTAATTACATACTTCATAAGTGAGTCTATCATGTTCTTCCCTTCCTGCAGGTAATTTATGGCACCCGAGCTGCCCCACTGCTTATCGGCAAGTAATAATGAATAGGCGATATCCAAATCACCATCTGTTGCATCATCGGCACCCCCGGTATCCACACAACTGGTGTTTTGCTGCCATGCCATTAATGAAAACGAAATAGAATCTAAATGCGCCTTGTAATATTTATATAACCCGTCATATATTGTTTTGGCATTCGCGTCGTACCCGGCCATGTATGCTGCAATCATCATTCCATAACCCTGACCTTCCGATACACTATTAATGGTTGGGTCTTCATCTCCGAACCATACAAAATACTGGCTAGGTGCGCATGTGTTTCTGAAATACTTTGCTTTCCACTGATCATAAAAATTTTTCACCACACTATCCAATTGCGCTTGAGTATGGTTATTTGGTTTTATGGCAGCAGCAGTATACGTATAGTGCTGCGGGAAAGGCAGGTTTTGCGAAAATGCCATTGCAGAAATGCAGATGAAGAAAAGGGGTATAGTTTTTCTCATGCTAACAACGATTTAGATAGTATAAAGATAAACGTTTAACAATGAAAAACAAGTACAGGGTACATTAGATTATTATTAATAAAAGCACCGGAAATTACTTTACCAGAGATACTTTTCCTATATAGCTTTGGCTATTATTGGTGTTATCGTTTACATCTATTTTCCATATATAGGTATCTTCTTCACATAAGGTAGAACCAGTATTGTTTGCCCTACCGTTCCAGCCCTTGTTTATGTCAATGCTATGAAAGATCTGCATCCCCCACCTGTCAAATACCCACATTTCGAAACTATGCATTCCCTCGCCTTTAGCCATAAATACATCATTTATACCATCTTTATTAGGTGTGAAGGCATTGGGCACATATAATGTAAACAAGGGATTTATTTCAGCACATCTTTCTGTACTATCCATACAACCATGAATGTTTGTCACAAAAAGTTTGGCACAATATGTACCCGTATCCTGGTATGTATGGTTAAGAATATTCACAGCTCCGGTGTCTTGCCCGTCGCCGAATTCCCAATGCCATGTTTGTATTCCGTAAACATCCGACGACTGATTCGTGAAATATATGGTAGGGTTAAATATATTGGTAGATACAGGTGTAATGTAAAAACTTGCGCGAGGCGGCTCATATACATTTATCATATTGGATATTGTTTCTGTAGCATCACATCCTTCGTTCGATTTTACTGCAAGGTTTACGGTAAACGCCCCGGGTATCTTATAGCAATAATGTACCGTTTGCCCTTTACCGGAATCACCATCTCCGAAATTCCAATCCCACTTGGTAATGCTGCCAGATGACAGAGTTGAAGAATCTGTAAATGTCATACATACTGGGTAACAGCCTGCAACAGTATCGGCTTTAAATTGAACAGTAGGGGTGGGGTGCACAGTTATGGTAATACTATCTGATGTTACACAGGAACCTACACCATCTCCGCTTACCGTATATGTAGTTGTAACGCTGGGATTTGCAGTTACCACATTTCCTGTGGTAGTATTTAAACCTGTCGCAGGTAACCATGTGCAGTTGGTTGCGCCCGAAGCTGTAAGTGTTGTGTTTTGTCCGGCGCAGAGTATGGAATCATTAGTTTTAATAGTTAATACCTGATCTGAAGTACAGGCAAGGCTTTTGAATTTCAAGAAAACACCCGAATCGTAGCCGGGGTTTCCTATGTCTACTACCGCAACCTTCATGTGGTAACTGGAACAGGCCACAACAGGAATAGTTGCAACTAAGGGCACAGTAAGGCCATTGTATTGAAAATCTTTATACAAATTACTTGATGCTCCATGATTGTCTCTGTAATAAGCCGTATTGGTTTTGAAGTTTACATTATTAATAGTAACGGGTGTGCCGCTACCGGGGAGCAATGCAAAGTCCTGGCAGCTATATGTTCCACCTGCAGGGTTTGGCCCGGTAACAAAAAAACCGAACACGTCATTATATCCTCCTATGCCGGTGTTGTATTCTTCCGAACCAAAAACATACGACACATTAAATGTATCGCAGGTTGGTATTATATCAAATTCAATAATACAGGGGTCGTATTGCGTTTGTCCCGGCCCTACTGCAGCAGCAACGCAAGGATCGGTTGAGTTTGTTCCTACAGCCACTGAAGAACAGCAGTTGTTATCTGGACCAATAGCTTCCTGTACCGTTCCTGTTGTTATCAGAATGCCACTGTCAACGCCCAGTTGGGTTGTCTGCGCATTAAATGTACCGTATTGATTCAGGCCTGAACAGTTTATGGTAAGGTTGCTTATTTTAACTCCCGGCCCGAAAAGGTAGTTCTGAAACGTGCTGTTCGGAATGCTTCCGTTTACCGTTAGCTGCGCGTTTGCCAGGGAGCATAAAAATAGTGCAGCTATAGTAATACAATATGAATGGTGTGGTTTACTATTTGCAGCAAACCCGACTCTTGTATGTTTATTAAAAAAGCAGGTAAATAAATTAACCAAAACAGGTAATTATAATTTAGCAAAGTAAGCCAACACATGTTAAGTAATTGTTAAGCAACTTGCGAAAGCAGGAAACATCAGCAGTTATATCCCAATCTGAGGGGAACGCCCAAATAATAGTAAACAGATTAATTCTTTCTTCTTCTCCAGGCAGAAATACCCTTTTCAGTAGTTTCAGTTGTGGCAGGCACTACCTGTTTAATTGCTTTGTTCGATGAGAACAAACTTGCTGCAATGGCCGCTATCATATCAGTCTCCTCGCTTTCAGATGCATCATTAAGCATTTCGGGCTTAAAATGGTTGTTCACAAAGTGCGTGTCGAATTTACCGGAAACGAAGGCTGGGTGGCGCATTACAAACTTGCAAAACTCTAAGGTGGTTTGCACTCCTGCAATTTTATATTCATCAATAGCACGTATCATACGCTCAATAGCCTCGGTACGATTACGCCCATGCACAATCAGCTTGGCGATCATCGGGTCATAATAAATAGGTATATCCATACCTTCTTCCATAGAATCATCTACACGCACACCAGGCCCTTTTGGCGGAGCATAGGTAGTAAGTTTGCCGATATCGGGAAGGAAGTTGTTAGAAGGATCTTCTGCACAAACACGTATTTCAATAGAGTGGCCGTGTATTTTAAGATCATCTTGTGTAAAGCTGAGTTTATTGCCTCGTGCAACATTTATCTGTTCACGCACAAGGTCAATACCTGTAATGAGTTCTGTTACCGGGTGCTCAACCTGTAAGCGTGTATTCATTTCCAGGAAGAAGAAATCTTTGTTCTCGTCGAGCAAAAACTCTATAGTTCCTGCACCTGAATATTTACACGCCTTGGCAATATCAACAGCGCATTGGCCCATTTTTTTGCGTATCTCCTCAGTCAATACCGATGAAGGCGCTTCTTCTACCACCTTTTGGTGGCGGCGCTGTATAGAACATTCGCGTTCGAATAAATAAACCACGTTGCCATGGTTATCGGCCATTATCTGTATCTCTATATGGCGTGGGCCTTTTACGTAACGCTCAATAAACACCGAACCATCTCCGAAAGCTGATTTAGCCTCACTGGTAGCCAGCTTTATCTGCTCTTCAAGCAGTTCAGCTTTTTCTACCACGCGCATGCCTTTACCACCGCCACCTGCACTGGCTTTAATAAGTACAGGTAAGCCCACTTTCTTGGCTACTTCCTGCGCTTCTTTAATATCGGTAATAGCTCCATCGCTACCCGGAACCATAGGGATGTTATATTTTTTTGCTGTGTGTTTAGCCGATAATTTATCGCCCATCATTCGCATAGCTTCTGCCGAAGGGCCAATAAATATCAGTCCTGCTTCTTTTACCTTTTGTGCAAATGCAGCATTTTCAGAAAGGAAGCCATAGCCAGGATGAATACCGTCTGCTTTTAATTTTTTAGCTACTTCAATTATTTTATCACCCAGTAAATACGATTTGCTTGATTCAGGTGGGCCTATGCAAACAGCTTCGTCGGCATAACGTACAAACAATGCTTTACGGTCAGCTTCAGAAAATACAGCAACGGTTCTTATACCCATGTCTTTACAGGTACGCATAACCCTGAGGGCTATTTCACCACGATTTGCAATGAGGATCTTTTTCATCAGTATAACCTGTGATTAGTATTTTGAAACAGCAAGCGCGCCTTAAGCGGTCTTCAATACTTTGGTTACCATGTCAGCGGCTTCCTGTAATAAAATTACAGAGAATACCTTAAGGCCTGAATCTTCAATAAGTTTCTTAGCCTCTGCTGCATTGGTACCTTGTAAGCGAACAATAATAGGCACTTTTATTTCGCCAATGTTCTTGTATGCATCTACAATACCTTGGGCAACCCTGTCGCAACGAACAATACCGCCAAAGATATTTACCAATATTGCTTTCACGCCTTCTTCCCTTAATATAATACGGAATGCTTTTTCAACGCGTTCTGCATTTGCAGTTCCACCTACGTCGAGGAAGTTAGCCGGGTTACCGCCAGCCAGTTTAATAATATCCATAGTTGCCATAGCAAGGCCTGCGCCATTTACCATGCAACCTACGTTACCATCTAATTTTACAAAGTTCAATTTGCTTTCGGTAGCTTCTACTTCAATAGGATCTTCTTCCTGTACATCGCGCATAGCTGCATAGTCCGGGTGGCGATATAAAGCGTTTCCATCCAGAATCATTTTGCAGTCAACTGCAATGATCTTTTCGTCGGTTGCTTTTAATACTGGGTTAATTTCTATCATAGATGCATCGGCTGCTTCGTATGCTTTGTAAACACCTGTTACAAATTTTACCATGTTCTTAAATGCCTCGCCTGATAAACCAAAGTTAAAGGCTATCTTCCTTGCCTGGAACGCCTGAAAACCAACTTTAGGGTCAATTTCTTCTTTAAATATAAGTTCAGGTGTTTTTTCTGCTACTTCTTCAATTTCCATACCACCGGCAGGAGAGTAAACAATCATGTTCCTTCCCTTTTGGCGATTTAACATAACGCTCAGGTAGAATTCAGCTGTCTTTGTAGGGCCAGGATAGTATACATCCTGCGCTATCAATATCTTATGTACGATCTTTCCTTGCGGGCCCGTTTGGCGCGATATAAGGTTCATACCCAATATAGCGGTAGCTTTTTCTTTTACTGCATCAAGCGATGTAGCAACTTTTACGCCACCTGCTTTTCCACGTCCACCGGCATGCACCTGTGCTTTTACAACCCATACCTGTGTATTGGTTTGTTTTTGTAATTCTTTTGCTGCAGCTACTGCTTCATCAACAGTGTTGGCTACTATTCCTTCCTGAATGGGTACACCAAACTGTTTAAGTATGGTCTTGCCTTGGTATTCGTGTAGATTCATATAATCGGGTATTGACGTTTTAGTGCGGTGAAAGTAATAAAAAAATAAAACCAACTGTGATGTAGTTATTCACCTTGGTTAATAAACAAAAAACCCCGCTAAAAGCGGGGTTCTCATTTTTGTGTAAGAAAGCTTACTTAGCTTCTTTAGTTTCCGATTTCTTGTTGTAACGGGTACGGAACTTGTCAATACGACCTGCTGTATCAACCATCTTAACCTTACCGGTGTAGAATGGGTGAGAGGTGTTTGAAATTTCAAGCTTTACCAATGGGTATTCTTTGCCGTCTTCCCATGCTATAGTATCTTTCGTTTCGGCTGTAGAGCGCGAAAGGAATGCGTAATCGTTAGAAACGTCTTTAAAAACTACAAGACGATAATTTTCTGGATGAATGCCTTTTTTCATGACTTTTATTAATTAAGGAGTGCAAATTTAAGAAAATCCTGAATACGGACGGCAAATAAGGTAAAAAATTACTTTTTCTTTGCCAGGTCCATCATTCCATCGGTTGAAAACCATGCCATTGAGCTATCTGCTATAGCTACAATTACATTACAATACTCAACTCCGTCGTAGTCACCACTTTCGTTAATATAATATCCTGTGGTCTTTTTCTGTTGCAGCTTGGTATCTGAATCCGGGTCACAGCTTTCTTTGCTAAGGGTGAATTCGAAGACCTTTCTTTCGCCACCCCTGAACTCTATAAGGGTATCATGCTTAATAAGTATACTGAAATTCGAATCTTCCTCTGAAACCCAATGTCCTTGGAGTATTGAGGCCATTTTGCCCATACTTAACTCCTTCTGGGCATAGGAATTAGTACTTAATAAAACGGCTAAGCTTGTGCCGCATAAATACCTCAATATCAATTTATTCTTGTTCATCGGGGGTGCAAATGATATAACGAATATACAAAAAAGTATTTGAGCTAAAGTCCTGAGATATACAATGTAATATTAATTATTGGCTTTAGCCCAAGCTTTATAAAACTGAGTACTTACAGTACATATATTTGCAGACCGATATTTATTATATGGCGGACATCAGTAAGGAAAATATTCAGAAAGCTATTCAAGACTGCATAAAGCAGGAATTACCATTTGTTTTCTATCGCCTGCCTGATGATTCCCAGGTACATTTTATGGCAGAGACTAATCCGGGAGTAAATGTTCCTGCACCGACACCCGGTTTTATGTTCAATCCTTTTCTCCGTAGCGATAAAGTTCCTGCTTGTTTTATACGAAAGGATATTCACTTTGCTGGTAAAGCAGATGACCTGAAGGGAGTAAAATTTAATATAGATGATGTTTGCGGAAAAGATTCAGCAAATGAAAAGGTAACAAAAGAGGATTTTTGTTTGCAGGTTGAAAAAGCTGTTAAGGATATAAGAAAAGGGAAACTGGAAAAAGTAATTCTGTCGAGAGTTGAGAAAGTGAACGTGGCGGAAAAGAATCCTGTTATAAATTTTGTAGCGCTTTGTAAAAAGTATCCTACTGCTTTTGTTTCACTTGTGGTTATTACGGGTAAAACGGTTTGGCTCACGGCATCACCTGAACTATTGGTTTCGTTGGAAGGCGATACCGTTCGTTCTGTTTCACTTGCAGGCACCAAGCCGGCAAATAATGAAGTGCCATGGGGCGAAAAAGAAAAGATTGAACAGCAAATGGTAACTGACTATATATATAGTGCATTGGCGCATAATTGTGTTGATGTGGAAATGTCGGGCCCTGAAGAAGTAGTTGCAGGAAATGTGGCTCACCTGAAAACTGTTTTTAGCGGTACACTTAATACAGGCATGTACCAGATATTAAATGAACTACATCCAACACCGGCAGTATGTGGTTTGCCAAAAGAAAAAGCGTTGGAATTTATCCGTGAAATAGAAAAACATCAGCGTAAGTATTATTCGGGTTACCTTGGGCCTTGTAATATGAATGGAAAAACTGAATGGTATGTGAATTTGCGTTGTGCCGAATTATTTAACGGCAGGGCAAACCTGTTTATAGGTGGAGGTATTACAGCCGATTCAATTCCTGAAAAGGAGTGGAACGAAACAATTATGAAAGCGCAAACTCTGCTTAGTGTAATAGGCCCAACCCTGAAAATTGTATGAGCACCAATAAACCGATAGTAAACGTACTTGCAAAATTAGCTGTGGCCAAGGGATTGAGGCATGCGGTCATTTCATCGGGTTCGCGCAATGCGCCTATAGTAATAGCATTTGATGCTGAAAAAAAAGTAGAGTGTTTGTCAGTGATAGATGAACGCAGTGCAGGTTTTTTTGCATTAGGTATAGCACAGCAAACCAATAGCCCTGTTGCCCTGATATGCACATCGGGTTCAGCCGTTTTGAATTATGCACCTGCTATTGTGGAAGCCTATTATCAAAAAATACCTTTACTAATTCTTACCGCTGACCGACCAACGGAGTGGATAGACCAGGATGATGGACAAACTATAAAACAAACAGGCATTTTTGCTTCTTATATAAAAACGTCATTCACGTTGCCTGCCGATGCGAATCATGCTGATGAATTGTGGTATACAGAGAGAGCCGTATCGGAGGCATTTAACATTGCAAATGAAAAAGGTGATGAAGGTCCAGTTCATATAAATATCCCATTGCGTGAGCCATTATATGTTGAGGCAAAGGATATGCAAAGCCGTTTTAAGAATATTGAAGTTGCAGCAGTCACAAAGAAATTAAGCGATAAAGCAGAGAAAGAAATTATAAGTGCATGGCAAAAGGCAAGTAAGAAGATGATCATCTGCGGCCTTCATAAGCCCGATAAAGAGTTAAATACCCTGCTAAGTAAACTTGCAGATGATGTTTCTGTTGTGGTAATGACGGAATGCACATCGAATCTATTTGACGCGAAGTTTGTGAATACGATCGATGGCTACTTTGAATCACTCACCGATTCGGAAAAGGATGAACTGAAGCCGGAAATACTTATTACACTTGGTGGCCCGGTTACAACGAAGAAGTTTAAAGCATACTTACGTAAATATAAACCGAACGAACACTGGCATATTTCTGCCTCATCTTCTCATATAGATACTTATCAGTCATTAACGCGTGTATTGCCCTTAGATGAGAAAGAAGTTTTTGCGTTACTTATAAAGAGTAAAGGAAAGAGTTCAGGTTATGCAGATGATGTGAGCGCTTTAAATACTTATGCATTAAAGAAGCTTGATGCATATTGCAAACAAGTTCCATTCTCTGACCTTAAAGTTTTCCAAGCTATTTTCAATAATCTGCCTGCTAATTCTGATGTGCAATTAGGTAATAGCACCCCCATTCGCTACACAAGCCTTTTCAATTTAATTAAGACAGGTGCGCATTTTTACAGCAACCGTGGTGTAAGCGGTATTGATGGTTCAGTAAGTACAGCTGCCGGTGCTGCCTATGGCTCAGGTAAAATGACCACGCTTATAACAGGTGATCTTGCATTTTTTTATGATTCTAACGGATTATGGAATAAACATTTGCCTGAGAATTTACGTGTGATAGTTATTAATAATAGTGGCGGCGGTATATTTCGTATAATAGATTCAAGAGATACTCCACTTTTGGAAGAATACTTTGAAGCCAAGCATGAAATGAAGGCTGAACCTTTTGCTAAGGCATATAATATTCCTTACTACTCAGCAGGTAATGAGAAGGAGTTGGAGAAAGGCCTGGTGCAGTTTTACAAACCGCAAAAAGGAAAGCCAGCCATTTTAGAGGTGTTTACCCCGAATAAAATAAACGCAGAAGTATTATTAGGATACAATAAATTTCTTAAAAAGTAAGTATGAAAACAAGGGAATGGAAAACAATTAAGAAGTATAAAGAGATACTCTTCACCGAACATAAAGGAATAGCCAAGATAAGTATTAACCGCCCTAAGGTGCATAATGCATTTACTCCGCTTACCGTGCAGGAAATGATCAATGCAATGGAGATATGCCGCGAAAGGACTGATATAGGTGCAATTATTCTGACAGGTGAAGGTGGAAAAGCATTTTGTTCGGGTGGTGACCAGAGCGTGCGCGGGCATGGTGGTTATGTTGGAAAAGATACTATTCCACGCCTGAATGTTCTCGATCTGCAAAAACTTATTCGTTCAATTCCTAAGCCTGTTATTGCTATGGTGGCAGGCTGGGCAATTGGTGGAGGACATGTGTTACATGTTGTGTGCGACCTTACCATTGCTGCTGATAATGCACGCTTCGGGCAAACCGGCCCTAAGGTTGGTAGTTTCGATGGCGGCTTTGGCGCATCGTATTTAGCGCGCGTGGTTGGGCAGAAAAAGGCGCGTGAGATTTGGTTCTTATGCGACCAGTATGATGCAAAAGAAGCACTTGATATGGGATTGGTAAATAAAGTTGTTCCCTTGAAAAAGCTGGAAGATACTACCGTAGAATGGTGTAATAAAATATTAGAAAAAAGCCCGCTTGCGCTGAGAATGCTGAAGGCATCGTTCAATGCAGAGCTTGACGGCCAAAGTGGAATACAGGAATTAGCAGGTAATGCAACGCTGCTCTACTATCTTTCTGAAGAAGCAAAAGAAGGTAAGAATGCCTTTATCGAAAAAAGAAAACCTGATTTCAGCAAGTACCCTAAGTTTCCGTAATGAGCAATATGAAAGCATGGATGGGGGCATTTCGCCTGCGCACATTGCCACTAGCATTGTCATGTGTGGGTATGGGAAGCATTTTGGCTTTGCAGTATCGTATTTTTAAACTCGATATATTTATACTTACAGCTCTGACTGCAATTTTCTTGCAAGTATTGTCGAATCTTGCTAACGATTATGGCGATGCCGTAAAAGGTACCTATAATGAAAACAGAGTAGGCCCTGAGCGTGCTATACAGAGTGGTGCAATTTCATTATCTGCAATGCGTAAAGCAATTGCCATTTGTGCAACATTAGCATTGGTATCGGGTATTGGTTTATTATATGTAGCAACCAGTGGGCAAAACATGACTATGTTCTTTGTATTCTTAGCGCTTGGCTTGGCTTGTATTGCTGCCGCCATTAAATATACCATTGGCAAAAAGCCATACGGGTATGCCGGCTTCGGCGATATTGCTGTGTTTATATTCTTTGGTTTAGTGGGAGTAGGAGGAACATTCTATCTATATGCACATGCCTTGCCTGCAATTATTCTATTGCCTGCATCTGCCTTGGGTTTTTTAAGTGCCGGTGTGTTGAATGTAAATAATATGCGCGATATTGATAACGATGCCGCATCGGGTAAAAGAACGATAGTTGTGCGTATGGGGCTTGCAAAAGCAAAACGATACCATGCGTTTTTAATATTGGGTGCATTGGTGCTTCTCTTTTTATATAGTTCATCTGAGTATCGGTTTTCTTTCCAGTATCTATACCTGGCAATAGCAGTGCCACTATTAATGATGCATCTTGTTTCGGTTATGGGTAAGGAATCAAAAGCACTAGACGGTAACCTGAAGCAATTGGCAATATTTACGCTGATACTCGTACTTAGTTTTTGCATTAATACTATTGTCTGTGCTTAAAGCTCATTATAAAAAACATACGCTGAATTTCAAGCGACCTTCAGGTACTTCTAGGGGAGTGCTTACCCAAAAAGAGACTTTTTATTTAATTCTGGAAAGCGATTCTATTGCCGGTGTTGGAATAGGCGAGTGTAGCACACTTATTGATCTGAGTATCGACCATGTGCCTGGGTATGAAGCTAAGCTGAAAGAGGTTTGTGCAAACATAAATGAATATGTAGTTAACCCACATAAAACGCTTCTTGAATGGCCTTCAATTTGTTTTGGAATTGAGATGGCTATAATGGATTTACAAGGTGGTGGTACAAGAGAATTGTTTCCTTCTCCTTTTACATTGGGCAAAAAAGGTATCTACATAAACGGGCTTATATGGATGGGCAGTTTTGAATACATGAAGGAACAACTGGCTGCCAAGTTGAAGGACGGATTCAGATGTATCAAGATAAAGATTGGTGGTATTGCATTTGATGAAGAGCTTGAACTATTGGGCCAGATACGCAATGAATATAATGCCGATGACCTTGAGCTAAGATTAGATGCCAACGGTGCATTTACAAATGAAGAGGCATTGGATAAGCTGGATCAATTATCAGACTTTGATATTCATTCAATAGAACAACCCATTAAGCAAGGCGATTGGAAGGCAATGCAAGAGCTTTGTAAAAAAACTCCTATACCAATTGCATTAGATGAAGAACTTATCCGAATTCAGAAAATAGAAGAGAAGGAAAGTTTGATCGCTACTATAAACCCCGATTACCTGATCTTAAAGCCATCTTTGTTGGGTGGCTTTAATGCTTGCCACGAATGGATAGATATGGCAGATAAGAATGATGTGAAATGGTGGATAACATCTGCGCTGGAATCCAATATCGGATTGAATGCTATAGCACAATGGGCTTTTCTGGCAGCGGCTCCACCATCAGAAGGTGGACTTCCACAGGGGCTTGGTACGGGGCAATTGTACACGAACAATATAGATTCTCCATTGGTGATACAGAATTCAAGGTTGTGGTACAGGGGTGAATGGAATATGAAAGGAATAATAAATACATAAGAAAATGAAATACGAGAGTTTGAAGTTGAACGGTAAGGTTTATGTGAAAGGCGACCTGTTAGAATTAACGAATGAGAAACTGAGCGCTAAGAAAATAAAAGATGAGGAGAAATCTCTCTATTCATTTATACAGGAATGGTTGGCGCCAACTGAGACCATAAACCTTAAAACATCAGGTTCTACCGGTGCGCCCAAGTTTATGACAGTGAAAAAGCCCCATATGGTTGATAGTGCTAAAATGACCTGTGCTTATTTTGGTATTACTGCCGGTACAAATGCATTGCTTTGCCTTTCAACCGATTTTATTGCTGGTAAAATGATGGTAGTGCGTGCTTTTGTAAGTGGCTGCAACCTGATTGTTGTTGAGCCAAGCAATAACCCACTCAGGCGGGTTACAGAAAAGATTGATTTTGTGGCTATGATACCTTACCAGGTACAAAAGGTGCTGAACAGGAAAGAAACCAAAGTGATATTCGACTCTATACAAAATGTAATTATTGGTGGAGCACCTGTGTTGCATGATTTTGAAAAGGTTTTGGCCAATTGCCCCAATAATGTATATGCTACATTTGCTATGACAGAAACACTGAGCCATATTGCACTCCGTAAACTAAGTGGAAAGGACAGGAGTGAGTTTTTTGAATTGCTGGAAGGCATTAAAATATCAAAGAACAGTGAAGGTTGTATGATTGTTGATGCACCCATGTTGAGCGATACACTTATTGAAACCAATGATATTATTGAAATTGCTGATGAAAGGCATTTCAAGTGGTTAGGCCGACACGACAATGTTATCAATAGTGGTGGAGTGAAATTATACCCTGAGAGAATAGAAAAAAAACTATCGGAAGTAGTTAAGCAGAACAGGTTCTTTATTGGTTCAGTAAAAGACGCAAAGTTTGGTGAAAAAGTGGTAATGGTTGTAGAAGGTGCCGCTAATGAAGATATGGAGAAGATAAAGTACAATGTAGAGAGAAGTATTGAAAAATATGAAAAACCCCGCCAGTACTTTATGGTAACCAGGTTTATTGAAACACCTAATGGTAAGGTAAAAAGAAAGGAGACCTTGCAGATGGCATTGGACAGTAACCTGGCTAAGATTTGATTTTTTTCTTATTTTAGTATTCAAAATCACTCTCAATGAAAAATATTATAAAGGTATACACAGTTATATGCTTACTTATAATGTGCATTAATAGTTTTGGGCAAAACGATAAATTGGAAGAACAGAACTTTAGTAGAATGGCCAATAAAAGAATGCTAAAGAATAAAACTGTGCTTGTAATAATGGATGACAGCCTAACTGCATACGGAAAAAATGTAAAAAAAGCGTTTGAAGTTATTTGGAAAGAAACCCCTGTAAAATTTATAAAATCTACTGAGATTGGCGCGTACATAGAATCAAAAGAGTACCTGCTATTTGCATTTGCAGTGGATGATTATGATGTGTATTATAAGCAGGAAGAATCCAGTCCGGGTCATTATTTCCAAAAGACCAAATTGATTGAAACTAAATGTGCGGCTCAAGACTCAATGCCCTTATTTATGAATCACCCTGAGGCACTTAAGCAAAGATACAAACATGAGGATGCGAGGAATGAAAAGTCAGAGGACCAGTATTGTTTTCAGCTTTTTATGTGCGGTGAATTTGAGAAATCGGGGAAGCCTCATGATATATCAAACCTGGAAGTATGCTATACCCAACAAGTTGACCTTGGCTACTCTACAGCTACAAATGAACCGGTAAAATATTATCAATCGTTAGTGGCTGATAAAGCGCCAGGATATATTCAATACATGTTAATGCAAATTTCAAAATGAGCAAAACAGGAAAAGTACTTACAGGAATATTGACATTCCTTCCAATCTTATTATTCATTGCATTTTTTGCAAGCATCATTCGTATGATGTTTCACATCATACCGGCTGATGGCAGTTTGCCTAAATTAAATCCTAATCAATTTATGATGGATTTTCTTCCTCTGTTTATGTTGATCGTATTCCTCTCGTTACTTACTATGGGCCTTATGATATTCTACATTATACATGCTGTAAATAATAAGAGTCTTATAGGTAATGAACGTTTAACCTGGATATTGCTCTTTGTTTTTGTAGGCCTTATTGCGTTCCCAATTTATTGGTACACAAAGATTTTGAAGGATGGCACTACTAAAGTGACTGTATTATAAATTCTACTCTTTCTGTAGATATTTCAAATTATTCCTATATTTGTGCCATGATAACAAAAACGGGTTCATACTATACAAGTAATAAGGCTGCCTCAGGCGGTACCGTTTTAAATTGGTGGTGGAGCTAGGCTAACGAGCTCTTACTGCTATTCTACACATTTTATTCAATTTAAGCAGCAAGGGTTCCTAACAGGGACAAGGCTTTTTATATTACATTTATAACAATTATGGAACAGAAAATGAAAAATACATCGGTAGCTCTTATAGCAGGCCCTTGCTCTATAAGTGAAAAAAATATAAATGAGGTTTATTCACTTGCTGATATGCAGGTGAAAAATCGTTTTGGTGAAACCCAACGTGCCGTAACAGGCGTTCGTATTGTAGGTGTTAAATCGCGTACCTCATATATTGAAAAAGAGGGCGCTATGGGCATAGACCGTGAGGCATTTGTAGGTAACCTGAGAAGTTACGCCCAGGGTGGTAGTATAAAGGATATGAAAATGTTGCCTAGCATTACTATGTCAGAAGAGTTCATTCGCAAAACAGGTTTAATGGTAGCAACTGAGATTGTAGCGCCATTGATACAGGTACCTTTGTGCGACCAGGTATTGCGCGATCATGAATTGCTATTGTGGACACCTGCCGTATTACAAATTGGCTGGAACCTGATGGAAATGTATGAGTGCAGTAAAAAGAACGCATGGAAGTTGGGGATTAAGAACCCGAAATGGGTTGGTAAGGAAAGCGATGGCCTGAATAGCATGGAGAAAACGTGGTTAGGTATTGGTACATACGTGCCGCAGATTCATGATATAATATACATTCATCGTGGAGTTGATGTGGCTGAAACTGGCCTGTATCGTAACCTGCCGGTACATGATTCAGCTAAGAAGGTTAAGAAGCTAAGTGGTAAAAAAATGTATTTCGACCCTTCACACACCTTTGGCCCTAAAATGAAGGATAAAATAGTTGATGGAACATTGGAAGCCATGAAGATGATGAGTAGTGCTGATGAATATTTGTATGATGGCATACTGATTGAAGCAGGCACTTCATTGACCGATACCGAACAGCATATTACTCATGCAGAGTTACAAAAACTGATCAAAGAGCTTTCTAAGTTCCGTGATATTGTAGAACCCAAAGAGAAAAAAGCAACATCGAACGTATGAGTAAACTAAAAGAAGATACAAGGCTTAGTATTCCCGGCGAAAAGATATCGGTGCCTATTTATGTAGGTAATGATATTTTTTCTGAGGTTACATCTATTATTCAATTTGATAAGTACAGCAAAGTAGGCGTGCTTATGGATAAGAATGTGGCATACCACTGGGGTGAGGAGATTCACAGAGTGTTTGGGAAAAAAGCTACCTATATTGTTATTCCTGCGGGGGAGGAGTATAAGGAGCTTTCAACATCAGAGAAGATATTGACCTCAATGCTTGAGCATGGTTTCGACAGGAAATCGATCTTGATAAACGTAGGTGGCGGAATGGTATGCGATATTGGTGGTTTTTCTGCGAGCGTATACATGCGTGGTATTTCCTTTATAAATATGCCGACAACGTTATTAGCTCAAACTGATGCTGCTATTGGCGGTAAAACGGGTATTGATTTTGGTGGTTTTAAAAACATGGTGGGCAGTTTTTCATATCCGCTGGCTGTAATATGCGATACCTTAATGTTATCTACCTTACCTGAACGGGAGTTCAGGTCGGGTTTTGCAGAGGTGATAAAGCATGCACTTATATCTGACAAAAAACTGTTCACGGCTCTTTCAGAAACCGATTTCGGAGCAATGGATGAAGAAAGCCTTGCCGAAATGCTTTCCCATTCATGCAAAATAAAATGTAATGTGGTTACGAAAGACTCGAATGAAAAAGGCCTGCGTAAAATTTTGAATTTCGGTCATACCGTTGGCCACGCTATTGAAATGATAAGCCAGGATACTCCAAATTCTTTATTGCATGGTGAGGCTATATCTATAGGGATGGTTGCTGAAGCAAGGTTATCATTGTTGGCTGGGTTGATTACCAAAGATGATTTTTCGAAAATTGAAAATATAATGCATAAAGCAGGTTTGCCTGTGCGAATCGAGAAATCATATAAGACAAGGATATACTCAAAAATGCTTGGTGATAAAAAGAACGAACAGAATAAGATCAAGTGGGTGTTGCTGAATGGTATAGGCAAGTCAGTAATAGACGAGGAACAACCCGACAAATTAATTAACAAGGCAATAGACTATATATTAGCATGATTCAGAAAGTAGGACATATTGCACGCATACATCCGCTCGATAAGCCGATAAGCGCGATTGTAAACGTACCCGGTTCCAAGAGTTATACGAACAGGGCTTTGATAATGGCCGCACTTGCAGAGGGGGTTAGTACACTACGGGGTATTTCCGATTCAAACGATAGTAAGGTGCTGATAAAGCTATTACAGCAATTAGGAATTGAGATAGATGTAAATAAAGATACTGCAATTGTTAAAGGTTGTGCAGGGCAATTCCCTGAATATAAAGGCGAGCTTGATGTGGAAGATGCAGGAACGGTAATGCGTTTTTTAACAGCGCTGTGCTGTATTATTCCCGGAGGAGAGATAACATTAAGAGGTTCTGAGCGTATGCACCAACGGCCAGTTAAGGACTTGGTTGAAGCTTTGAAAAGATTAGGTGCTAAAATTGAATACCTGGAAAATTTCGGCTTACCACCTTTGTTGATCAAAGGAGGAAAAATAGCTGGAGGCGTTATAAAAGTAAATGGCTCTATCAGCAGCCAGTTTATTTCGGCTCTGCTTATGATCACTCCTTTATTGCCGCTTGACACAAGAATGATAATTGAAGGTGAAACAGTTTCGGCACCTTATATAGATATGACCTTGTCAGCCATGCACCAGTTTGGTATTAAGGTAGATGGAGGTGATGGCAAGTTTCAGATAGAAGGCAGGCAATGTTATGCCGAGGCTGAATATAAAGTTGAAGGCGATGCTTCTTCGGCATCATATATATTGGCTATTGCAGCTATATCTAAAAGTGCAGTAATTGTAAATAATGTTCCAGGTAATAGTGTGCAGAGCGATGCCCATTTTGCAGACCTGCTTCAGCAGATGGGTTGTATAATGAGTAAAAAGGGTTCTACTACTGCAGTTGTTGGTACGGGCGAGCTTAATGCCATAACCATTGATATGCAGGATATGCCCGATACGGCTCAAACATTGGCTGTAGTTGCTGCATTTGCCAAAGGTGAAACAGTGATAACCGGATTAAGCACATTGCAATTAAAAGAAAGTAAACGAATTGATGCCTTGCAAACTGAATTAACCAAGATGGGGATTAAATGCGAAGCAGGCGATGACTATATTAAAATAATAGGTGGCAAACCTAAAGGTGCATTTATCAATACATATGATGACCACCGCATGGCAATGGCTTTTGCCGTTGCCGGTGTCAGGATAGATGGAATGACCATTGAATCACCTGAAGTAGTTAAAAAATCTTTCCCAACATTCTGGACAACATTACAGACGATGGGTGTAAATTTAGAAATAGAATGAAAAACATAGCACTGATAGGCTTCATGGGCGCAGGTAAAAGCACTGTTGCTAGTTTGCTTGCAAAAGAATTGAATGAGGAATTGATAGAAACAGATGCAGAAATTCTGCAACAAGCAGGGCTTTCATCTGTCAATGAGATATTTGATACCAAAGGGGAAGATTATTTCAGAAAACTCGAAAAGCAGGTGATAAAGGATTCTGTTAAGAAAGGAAGCTCAATTATTTCGTGTGGCGGGGGAGTGGTGAGCGACATTGAGAGTATGGAGATATTGAAAGCGAATGCTATTGTTATTTTTCTGAATACAAGTTTTAACGTAATAAAGGACAGGCTCAAGCATACCGACATAAGGCCATTGTTCAGGCAGGAAGAAAAGGCAATGCTTTTATACGCAGAGCGCTCGCCTTTATACCGACGCTATGCTGATGAGATAATTGATACCGATGCCCACAGTCCTGAGGAAATTGTACAAATGATAATAGATAAATATAGTTTCACCTATGGCCACTAACATCAAAATATGTTTGGTGATTGGTGACCCTGTTGCTCAATCCTTGTCTCCAGCTATGCATAATGCTGCATACAAGGCATTGGGTATTGATACAGAATATACGTTTAGTGCCCGGCAAGTAACTCCGGAAGGGCTTGCTGATTTTATAAATGAATCAAGGAAGAGTGTTCATGCAATGGCGGTGACTAAACCTCATAAAGAAGCAATAATCCCACACCTCGATATATTGGATGGTATGGCCAGGGTAATAGGTGCAGTAAACACTGTGTTTAATGTTAAAGGTAAATTGATCGGATATAATACCGATTGTTCCGGGGCAATTGAAAGCCTGAAAAAGCGTACGAGCCTTGAGGGTAAGAATGTTATTATACTGGGCTCAGGTGGTTCGGCAAGAGCAATTGCATACGGATTAGTTACTGAAAAAGGTAAGGTGACTATATGTAGTCGTAATAAGGAAAAAGCAAAAGAACTTTCAGAAACTTTTGGTTGCGAACTTGCTGAATGGGATAAAAGAAACGATGCTTCTTCAGAAGCAGATGTAATTATAAATACAACTCCTGTTGGCAAGGATGGTAAGGAATTACCGATTGAGGAAAGTGTAATTAATAAAGGACAGGTTGTATTTGATATTAATTACAGTTTAAACGGCACACCATTACTGAACGCTGCTAAGAAAAATAATGCGATTGCAATTGACGGATTGGAAATGCTTCTCCGCCAGGGAATGTTGCAATTTGAAATATATACAGGGTTAAAAGCGCCGGAAGAAGCTATGCGCAATGCATTGCAAAATAAATCGAGCTATGCGGGTACCATTTAAAATATGTACTGTAGTGGAAGGGAATTCACTTCCCATATTTCTTCGTAACCTGAAGAATGCCCAGGAAGGTTCTGCTAAGGTTGAATTACGTGTCGATTCAATTCATGGTTTTGAGGAAGATGATATTGATACTATTCGTAAGAATGTTTCTATCTCCTCAGTTTTCACTTGCAGGCATGTGAAAGAAGGGGGCCTGTTTTCAGGTGATGCTAAAGAGCAAAAAGCGATCAATAAAAAAGCTTTTCATACTTCATTTAGCTATGTAGATATTACAGTAGGTAATTCTCTTGTGAAGGAGCTGGATGAAAAAGAAAGAAAGAAGCTATTGTTATCCTATCACGATTTTGAAGCTACTCCCAATTATATTAAGTTGTCTGTAATGCTCGATAGGATGCGGAAAGAAGAGCCTGCCATTATTAAGATAACAACAATGGTCACCAGCCCTAAAGATGTTTTTACGCTTGCCGATGTGCTGAAGGAAAGAAAGGATAAAGAAAAACTGATAGTGATTGGAATGGGAGAGATGGGCAAGCTGACGCGTATTATGTTTCCTGCCATGGGCAGTTATATGACCTATGCATCCATGGAAGGAAGCAAAATAGCACCTGGCCTCATGACCCGAAAACAAATGGAATCTATTTATACAACTATAACAAAATCGTAAACTATGCCTGGTAATTCATTCGGACAACTATTTCGTATTACTACTTTCGGGGAATCGCATGGTGCGGCTGTTGGTGTTGTGGTTGATGGATGCCCTCCGGGTTTGAAATTATCAGAGAAAGACATTCAACCTGAACTAGACAGAAGGAAACCAGGACAAAGTAAGATAACTACTCCTCGTAACGAATCTGATACTATTCATATTATGTCGGGTGTGTTTGGTGGCGTTACTACCGGTACACCAATTTTGCTTGTTACCTTCAATAAAGATGCAAAACCGTCAGACTATGAGGCGATGAAGGATACCTATCGCCCTTCACATGCTGACTATACATACGATCTGAAATATGGCCTGCGCGATTGGAGAGGTAGTGGCAGGGCATCGGCAAGAGAAACGTTGGCAAGAGTTGCGGCTGGTGCTATTGCAAAAAAATATTTGCTTGAAAAATTTGGTACACAATGCCTGAGTTATGTAGAGCAAGTTGGAAGTATTCGCACCAATGTCGATATGGAAGATGTGACTAAGGAAGCCATTGAAAAAAGCATTGTGCGTTGCCCCGATAAAGCCACGGCCGATAAAATGATAAAGCTAATTGAGAAGATAAAGAAAGAAGGTGATTCCATTGGTGGTGTGGTAAAGGGGTTGATACGTAACCCTCCTCCTGGTATTGGTGAGCCTGTGTTTGATAAACTTCCTGCCGATCTGGGTAAAGCAATGTTGAGCATTAATGCTGTTAAAGGTTTTGAATTTGGTTCAGGCTTTGAGGGAGTGACCATGAAGGGTAGTGAGCACAACGATGGATTTACGCTTGATAAAAAGAAGCAGGTAATAACCGCTAAGAATGATGCCGGCGGAACATTGGGTGGTATTACAACTGGCGATGATATTTATTTCCGTGTGGCATTTAAACCGGTTGCAACTATTTCAAAAGCACAAAAAACAGTGACCCGTTCAGCAAAACATACCATATTGGAGGCTATTGGCAGGCACGATCCATGTGTATTGCCAAGAGCGGTATCAATAGTTGACGCTATGTCATCACTGGTGTTAATGGATCATTATTTACGCCATAAAGCACAGAATTTGTAGGTAATGATCAAGACTCAAACTGACATATCACATATACAAAGTCCCAATTTTATTGAATTAGGCAGGTTAGATTTCTTTGCGCTTTTTCAGAAAGTGGAAAAGAAATTCGATACTTGCTTTTTGCTTGAATCCTTAGGTGAGAATGCAAAAGATGCCCGTTATTCAGTTATTGGTTTTGATCCGGCTACCGTTATCAGTGCTAATGGTAATATGTTAAATGTTAATGGTGAAGAATATCATTCTGAGAACCCGTATTATGAACTGAGAAATTTTATTCCTAAACACTATGTTCCTTCTTCATCGGTTTATTCAGGTGGATTGGTTGGGTACATAAGTTATGATGCTATGTCTTTGTTTGAGCCTGCTTTGTCAATCAAACAACATAAGCAGTTCCCGCTTTTTCTATTCGGATTATATGAAGATGGTCTGCTATTAGATAAAACCACTGGGATCACTTCATACTTCTATCATACAAAAGATAGGTCTGGCATAGTTCGTGACCTGATACATGAAAAACAACCTGCCAAGACTACTTTGAAAATAAAAGCCAAGGGTGATAGCATGAGTAAGGCTCATCATCAGGAGGCTGTAAATGAAATAATAGAGGAGATAAAGAAAGGGAATACATTCCAATGCCAGGTTGGTATAAAGAGGCTATTTGAAGTGGAAGGCGATACCTTGTCATTATATGAAGGATTGAGGGAGATAAACCCTTCTCCGCATATGTATTACCTGAAATTTAAAAAGAAGATAATTATTGGCGCAAGTCCAGAGTTGTTATTGAATCTGCATGAAGGCATCATGGAAACATATCCGTTAGCTGGCACTATTAAACGTGGTAGATCAGCTGAAGAAGATATGGAGTTTGCGCAAACCATGCTTACCGATCCTAAAGAATTAGCGGAACACAGAATGCTTGTCGACCTGCACAGGAATGATTTGGGCAAAGTTGCACGTATTGGTACGGTTAAGATCTCACGTTTGATGGAAGTGAAGCGTTATAGCCATGTTCAACACATATCAAGCGAAGTAATAGGGATTATTTCTCCGGAAGAAAATGCATTTTCAGCATTGGCTGCGGTTTTTCCTGCTGGTACATTGTCGGGTACACCTAAAATAGAGTCAATGAAAATAATTGAACGACTCGAACGTAACCCCCGCGGGCCTTATGGCGGGGCAATAGGCTACTTTGGATTTAACGGCGATTGTAAAATGGCTATTCCCATTCGCTCTATGTTCATCAGTAATGGAGAAGGGTATACGCAAGCTGCCGGCGGAGTGGTATGGGATTCAACACCGGAAGGAGAGTATAACGAGATACAGAATAAACTGGCCGGAATGCAAAAGGCTATTGAACCATTTATAATTTAATTATGCGGGTACTCATTATAGATAATTACGATTCATTTACATATAATCTTTTTCAAATGGTGGGGGATATTCTTGCCCAGCAGGATGTAACGAATGTGCTTGATGTTTGCCGCAATGATAAGATTACGTTTGATGAGATTGTGAAAAAATATGATAAGGTAATATTATCTCCAGGCCCGGGTAACCCTGCTGATAAGGCTTATTTTGGAGTTTGTGCCGATGTATTACTTAACCCTAAAAAAGATTTGCCTGTACTTGGGGTTTGCCTGGGCATGCAAGGTATTGCACATTATTTTGGAGGGAAAGTGGTACCATCTAATAAACCTATGCATGGTAAAACAAGCCCTATCAAGCATGATGATAAAGGTGTTTTTAAGAATATTCCGCAGTCAATTCATATTATGCGATACCACTCATTGATGGTTGATAGTAAAACTCTTCCTGGAGAACTTGAAGTAACCGCAGTAACGGATGATGCCACAAAAGAGATCATGGGCCTCAGGCATAGGCAATATCCGATAGAGGGAATACAATTTCACCCGGAGTCATTTGCTACACAAGAGGGAACAACTATGCTGAAGAACTTTCTTTTAAATAAATAGCGTAATGGCAACTGAATATAACAAGCTGATTCAGGAAAATAAGCATCTTTCGTACGAGGAGGCTTACCAAATGCAGCATGCTATTTTAGATGGCACTATTAAGACAGAAGACCTTATTACTATTTTCTCTGCAATGGAAGGCCGTTATCCTTCGGTTGATGAAATGAATGGGATAATTGCTGCCACAAGGGAATCGATGGTGAAAGTACCGATACAAACTAAAGCGCTTGATATTGTAGGTACCGGCGGAGACGGTTTACGTACATTCAATATTTCTACACTAGCATCTGTTATTTGTGCAGCCTGCGATGTGCCTGTTGTAAAACATGGCAGCCGTTCTGCAAGCAGTAAGTGTGGTAGCGCCGATGTGCTAGAAGCATTGGGTGTAAATATTATGCTCGACGCTGCACAGGCAGTTAGTTGCTTTGAGGAAACAGGTATGACATTTTTATTTGCACAACGTTTTCATCCTGCATTAAAAAATGCAGCAGAAGCGCGTAAACAATATGCTAAGCGGACTTATTTTAATATTCTTGGCCCACTTGTAAACCCAGCGAGTGTTAGCCACCAAACATTGGGTGTGTTTGATTCAGAGATTACTTCCCTGATGGGTGAAGCATCTGTAAAGTCAGGTATTGATACCTTATGGGCTATACGAAGCAATGATGGTATGGATGAAATAAGTTTGTTCTCGGTGCCCTCTGTTACGGAATTTTCTACTGAATATAACAGAGGTAGGAATATAGATCTGTCATATCCTTTACATCAAGGCAATATTGGAGAAATACAAATTGAAAATGTTGAAGAAAGTGTGCAGATTATATCTGCCATATTGCGGAACCACGCTACCGAAGTGCAAACACGCACAGTTGTTATAAATGCGGCAGTAGGGCTAATGACCTTTGGTGCAGCGCAAAGTTTAGATGAAGCTATGGAGATTGCCGAGGAGGCTATTATAAGTGGTGATGCATACAGAAAATTGAATCAACTTATTGAAACCAGCAACCGTGTATAGCAAAACAGGCACCATATTAGATGCGATTTGCGAAAAGAAGGTAGAGGAGATTGCTGCTATTTCTGCGCTTGAACTTCAGGGGTGGAAGGATAAGGTAAAGGATATGCCGAAGGAAGAGGGGAAAAAGTTCTCTGTTTCAATCATTGAAAAGAAACCCGGGATTATTGCTGAGGTAAAGAAAGCATCTCCATCTGAAGGTGTTATAAGGGCTGATATTAAACCGGCAGAGATCGCTCTTTCATATCAGAATAATGGGGCATCTGCTATTTCAGTGGTTACGGATAGGCAATTCTTTCAGGGCGATATAAAATGGATCATACAGATTAAGCAGTCTGTTTCCTTGCCTGTTATACGAAAAGATTTTGTGATTGATGAAAGGCAAGTATGGGAATCGAAAATGGCGGGAGCAAATGCAATGTTGTTGATTGCAGGAATATTGGAGCAATCAAAATTACAGGAATTGTATACGTTATGTTACGAATTGGGCATGGAGGCATTAGTTGAGGTGCATACAATGGATGAACTGCAAAAAGTCTTGAATATAGGTGCACATATTATTGGTGTAAACAACCGCAACCTGAAAAGTTTTGGAGTAAGTAATTCTACATTCTCATCTATTGCCGAGCATATTCCTGATGACAGGATTGCAGTAGCAGAATCGGGGGTTCATTCACGCGAGGACTTGCTGTATATGAAGAATGCCAAAGCCGATGCAGTACTTATTGGTACGCATTTTATGCGTGCAGTTGACCCGGGTAAGGCATTGGCTGAACTTATTAAGGGCATCCAATGAGCACCAAGGTTCAAATAAAGTTCTGTGGTATGTATACTAAAGCGGCATTAGATTATGCTATTGATCTTGGAGTTGATTATGTTGGCTTTGTAATAGATTTTCCCAAAAGCCCTCGCAGTATATCCTTAAATGAATTTCACAATACTGTGGAATGGTTAAGGAAGAATAAAAAAGGTAAATACAAAATAGTAGCAGTTACTGTCGATATGCCAATGGAGAGTATTAAATTACTGATAAATAAAGGCCTGGCAGATATAATTCAGTTGCATGGAAATGAAAGACTGAGCAATATCAAAAAGATAAAAGGTGTCGAAATTTGGAAAGCCTGGAATAAGAACAGTAAAGGAGATGTATTGGAAATAGCCAAGGTAGTTGATAGAATACTTCTTGATTCAGGGAATGCAACAGAAAAGGCCTTGAATAGATCGGGTGAGTTTGATGCATTTGCTTTGTACAAACAATTGAAAGCTAAAAAGGTAAAAACTGTTCTGTCAGGTGGAATGGATGCGGATAATGTAAAAGACTATTTGGAAAAGCTGAGTCCTGAGATAATTGATGTATCAAGAGGAATAGAGACAACACCCGGTAAAAAGAGCAAGAAGAAAATGAAAGAATTTATGAATTCAGTAATTAAATAATATGGCAACTAAGGAAAAGGTACGCAAAGGTTATTTTGGAGATTTCGGGGGACAGTATGTCCCTGAAACACTCATGTCACCTTTGGAGGAGCTTGAAAAAGCGTATTTAAAATTAAGTAAGGATAAGAAATTTAAAGAAGAAGTATCGAAGTGGCTAACAAATTTTGTGGGAAGGCCAACCCCATTATATTTTGCCCAGCAATTGACAAAGAAAGCAGGCGGTGCAAAGATTTATTTGAAGCGTGAAGACTTAACACACACCGGTGCACACAAAATAAATAATGCATTAGGCCAGGCTTTACTTGCTAAGCACATGGGTAAAAAGCGTCTGATTGCTGAAACAGGTGCCGGGCAACATGGTGTGGCGACTGCAACTGTAGCTGCTGCTTTAGGTATGGAGTGCGTGGTATATATGGGTACTGTTGACATTGAACGGCAACAACCCAATGTACAACGTATGAAATTATTGGGTGCAAAGGTTGTCCCTGTAACTGCCGGCAGCAAAACCCTGAAGGATGCGATTAATGAAGCTATACGAGATTGGGTTACGAATATATCTACATCACATTATTTAATTGGTTCGGTACTTGGCCCGTATCCGTACCCGACTATAGTGCGCGATTTTCAAAAGATAATTGGAGAAGAGGCAAGAAAACAAATATTGTTTCAAGCTAAGCGCTTACCGGATTATTTGGTAGCGTGTGTAGGTGGTGGTAGTAATTCAATTGGTTTGTTCTATGATTTTCTGAAGGAGAAAAAAATCAAGATCATTGGAGTAGAAGCTGGAGGAAGTGGAATAAAGAGTGGTAAGCATGCTGCACGTTTTGAAGGTGGAAGGCCCGGAATATTGCACGGTACATTCTCCTATGTATTGCAGGATAAATACGGACAGATAACCGAAACACACAGCATATCTGCTGGACTTGATTATCCGAGTATAGGCCCCGAGCATGCCGATCTGTATGCTTCAAAACGAGTAGAATACACAAACATAACGGACGAAGAAGCCTTGAAAGCATTTATGTTACTTGCTGAAATGGAAGGAATAATTCCTGCCCTGGAATCTTCACACGCTGTGGCATACGCATTAAAACTAGCAAAGAAATTGCCGAAGGATAAGATCATCGTTGTGAACTTGTCGGGTAGGGGAGATAAAGACCTGGCGCAAGCTATTGAACACATTCAAAAGATGAAACTATGAACGCTTTTCAATATACATTCAATAAAAGAGCAAAAGGTAAACCAGCCTTTATGCCTTTCCTGGTAGCAGGCGATCCTGATTATAATATCAGTCTGGAAATGTTTAAGGCCGTTACGCCTTATGCAGATATGCTGGAAATTGGTTTTCCCTATTCAGACCCTTTAGCTGATGGCCCGACTATACAAGCAGCGGATGAGCGTGCTTTGCATTCCGGAATAAATACAGATA
>Ga0206830_1022_pt1 | contig 43588 bp, 32 predicted proteins | sample Alteio_BWOrgCont_76_FD_152884 | JGI IMG/M metagenome (GOLD analysis project Ga0206830, IMG submission 152884) | Enriched cells from forest soil in Barre Woods Harvard Forest LTER site, Petersham, Massachusetts, United States -... | ecosystem: Environmental > Terrestrial > Soil > Temperate forest >... | reverse complement strand
AGTAAAATGGTAAAGTGTATGTAAGCCTGCAGGAAAATTTATTGTTTCCTTCCGGCAGCGCAGTTGTTAATCCGAAAGGAAAAGAAGCGTTGGGAAAATTGGCAGAAGTGCTGAATACGAACCCTGATATTACTGTAAATATTGAAGGGCACACGGATTCAATTCCGATACGAACAAGATATAAAGACAACTGGGATTTAAGTACGGCCCGCGCAGGTTCTATCGTGCGTATACTTACTGAAGATTATAAAGTTGACCCGGTGAGAGTGATTGCATCCGGCCACAGCCAGTACGATCCTGTACAATCAAACAGCACAGCCGAAGGAAGAGCATTGAACAGGAGAACTGAAATCATCCTTTCACCAAAACTGGATGAGTTATATAAATTATTAGAGACAAGCGGCGATACAAATTAAATTTTCAAAGAAAAATTATATAATAAAAAAAGCCCTCGTGCATGAGGGCTTTTTTATTATAAACAACAATGGATTTGGTCAGAAGATTATTTCATCAGAATGCTTTTATATTGCCATGCATATCTTCGCATATTTATTTTTTTATCACTTTTATAGTTTTAGAATTTTGTGAATTGTTCCATTCTATTCTTACAAAATATACTCCTGCGGCCAGGTTGCTCATGTTTATATTTAGCTGGTTACTTCCATTTAGCAAATCATTATTTTGCAAGTTCACCAAAGCACCTCTGCTGTCAAATAATTTAATGTTTGCAGAAGACGCATTAACAGTATTGATATTAATGAACAACTGCCCTTCCACAGGGTTTGGCCAAGCTTTTATATTATCACCGGCACTACAATCAGTTTCATTAATACTTGTGTATTCAACATTTCCATTAATATCATATTCTGCAATACGGTATAGTCCGCCACCAGGTAAAGGGTTGTAATCAATAAATGAATAATCTTTTTCAGAAACACTATTTCCTGCTGCCGGAACGGTACCGATAATTGTCCAGCTATTTCCCGTCAAATCACTTTTTTGTATTTCAAAAATTTTTGTGTTTTGCTCCTGTGCTGTTTTCCATATAATGTCAACTTGTGTATTCTCACAATGAACATTGAATAATAAAAACTGCAATGGCAAAGAATTTCCGGGTGATGATAATGTCCATCGCGACAAACTGCTGATGCCTGTAAGTTCTACATAATTGTTTGTCACATCTCTTGTAGAAAGTCCCTGGTTAACCCATTTAATATTGTCGGTACTTTTATACAGAACTAATGTATTTTCTGTTAACCCATTTAGTTCTGCATCAAAATATTGAAAACGCAAAGTTGCATTAAGGCCATCATCATTTGCAGGGCTGATATCGAAATAGCGGTTAATACTATTGCCGTTTCCATCATTGTTTGTTTGAGAAACGTGCCCGCGGTTTATTACAGTACTTCCAAGATTTTGTGATGAAGAGATAACGGCCCCGAGATTGCCGGGATTGGCTGCTGACGGGGCATTCAGCAAAGCGGTTATCTGCACATAACCGCCCGTTATTCCTGTTATACGGCTCGTTTCACTTTCATTATTCAGTAATGCTGATGGCTGCAAAAAAATATTATTTTTATTCAGGTTGATTAACCCGGATGTGAAATTTATTCCTGTGCCAATATTGATATTTTGTAAAAGAGAAACTACAGCGCTTCCTGTTTTCGAAATTTCCATCACATCAAATAATGGATTGCTGCTGCCCGAAATATTATTATTTGATGAACCAGAAAAAATAAATTTTCCCTGGCCAGTCTGCTGATTAATTGTTCCATTATTTACCAGGTCAATATTGTTGAATATGAGTATTGCACCATTACTTGTTGTGAGTGATGTTCCCGGTGAAATATTAAATTGTGCATCTGCAAAAAATACAGACAAGCATAAAGAAATTGTTATAAAAAATCTTGTTGGCATTTTATAAATTAATAATGAACAATGATTTATTTTTTCTCTAATAATTCAACACGTTTAACCAGCAACTCAATTTGTTTTTTCTGATTATCATTTTGTTTTTCCAAATCTTCTATATGCTGCTGTTGCTCCTGCACAGCCTTTACCAAAGGCACAACAAACTGGCTGTAGGACAAGCCATAATATTTTTGTGCATTTTTTTCGGGAGAAAGCACGCCATCAAAATCATAACCAATTGTGTTAGCTGCTTTTTCTACATCTTGTGCGAGAAAGCCACTATGCCTTTGATCATTATTGGAATTGCCTGAAGCTGCATAAATGTTGCTGCTGTCTAATTTACCTGTAGCAACAAAGCGGTTCAGTTTTTCTGTATTGAAATTATAGCTGACAGGTTTCAGTTGCATAATAAAGTCGAGCCCGGGGATATCATTTTTAATATTGTATTTAAACCGTGAATCGGAAGGTGTGATAGTAGCGGCGGCATGAAGCACCGTTGAAACCGCATCTCCAAAATAAACATTGGATACTGATGAATTACCAATTTGCACAGAGTTGTCTAACGCAACCGTTGCCCCAAATCCAATAGCAGTTGCATTGGATAAAGGCCCGCTTCCATTCGCATCATAACCTACAAAAGTACATTCGCTACCCGACAGATCATGACCTGCGTAATAACCCAATGCTACATTATCACTTCCGGTAGTACTATAAAGCGAAAGCCCTCCAACAGCAGTATTGCCAACACCTGCGCTATTTGAATAAAGCGACTGGTAGCCAACCGAGGTATTCAGAGTACCGGTTGTGTTATCGTAAAGCGCTTCAAAACCAACCGATGTATTTGCAGTGCCGGTATTGTTCGAGTACATAGAAGAATAACCGATTGCCAGATTGTTATCTGCAGCAGTATTGTACAGTGCAAGGCTGCCTATAGCAACATTGCGGACTCCTGTGCTGTTTGAATAAAGTGACTGGTAGCCCATCGAAGTATTTTGATAGCCTGTGGTATTCGAATAAAGAGATTGATAACCTGCTGAAGAATTTCCATCGCCTGTAGTGGTAGAGTACATGGCATAATATCCCGTTGCAGTATTGTTGAAGCCTGTACTGTTTAAACCTAACGCATTTGCCCCATTAGCCGTGTTAGCATATCCGGTAGAATTATTAGATAACGCGGAATAACCTGAAGCAGTGTTGGCATTTCCTGTAGTGCTGGAAGCTAATGCTTGTTCCCCGATAGCAGAGTTATTGATACCGGTGGTATTTGCAGCTAATGCACCCGCACCATCTGCAGTGTTAGCATATCCGGTGGTGTTTGCAGTTAATGCAGTTGCACCATTAGCTGTATTGTCATATCCGGTTGTATTATTATTCAATGCCTCATAACCGTTAGCAGTATTATAAAACCCGCCAATGTTTGCATATAATGCATGAAAACCAATTGCATTATTGCTGTAGCCTGTGGTGTTGGAGTATAATGCAAATGCGCCGTTTGCAGCATTGTAATTCCCGGTAGTGTTTGAATACAACGCATTAGCACCAATCGCAGCATTAGAAATCCCGCCGGTGTTTGAAAACAATGCACTATAGCCAGTGGCAGTATTTAAAGTCCCCACATTATTTAAATACAGGGCATAACAACCATCAGCCGAATTATAATTTCCGGTAGTGTTGGCATTTAGTGCATAACTGCCGTTAGCAGTGTTGGAAGCTCCTGTGGAATTAGAATTTAAAGCAGCAATGCCATAGGCGGTATTATAAGACCCTGTAGTGTTTGAGTACAATGCACTAGAACCTGTCGCAGTGTTACTGCTTCCCGTGCTGTTTGTATATAGTGCTTCGAAACCGGCTGCAGTATTGCCTGTTCCGGTAGTGTTTGAGTACAATGCAGAAGAACCAGTTGCAATATTATATGCGCCGCCGGTGTTTGAATATAAAGCCTGGAAACCATTGGCTGTATTATCATTCCCGGTTGTATTGAAATGCAATGAGTAGTCGCCATTTGCGGTGTTATTAAATCCCGTTGTATTATTGTTTAGTCCCTGGTAGCCATTTGCAACATTATAAGAACCTGTAGTATTCGCATACAAAGCGCCAATTCCGCTTGAGATATTATAAGAACCTGTTGTGTTGGAAAATAATGTGTAAGCCCCATTTGCTATATTATTTTGGCCCGTTGTGTTGGTATTCAATGCTAAAAAACCGATTGCAGTATTATAGGCCCCGCCGGCATTTGAACTCAATGCCTGGAAGCCAAATGCAGTATTTCCAAAAGTATTATCGAAATCAATAAACCCTGCCTGCGAATTATTTACTTTTATTAATAACGGCTCAGCATCTGTTGTTCCTATAAAATTTTTTGAAGTATCAGTTCCCGCATTTCCGGTTAAAGCCCAGCCCGAACTGTTAGAAACAAGATTGTTCCACTGGTTCCCGTCATTATACCAGAATGAACTTGTTGTACTGTCATACACCAGCAAACCTTTTGTATTAGCAATCGCTTTTCTTGCAACAGAATCCATACGCGGGATTAATAATCCTTTTGTGCCGGATTTTATATCAAGCATTGCATTTGCATTTGGTGTGCTGCCATCGGCATTAATGCCCACAGATTGTGCATAGGAAATCGTTGCAAAAAAAATAGTAATTATTAATGTGTATAATTTTCTGTTCATAATAATATTCTTTATATAAAAAAGTAATAATGCGGTTAAACAAAATTGCCTTCTAAATTTTTTGATAAATTTTATTTAGACTATTTGCGGGAGAAAGGCTTTAGACAACATTTAAAAATTCAAGAACTCACTTCACCGGCGACGAATGGCATTCGTCGAAAAAAAATGATATAACCAACTGAAACAGGCAACACCAAGATTTTCTTTAAGATCTATAATTATCTTTAAGATGAAAATATTTTACATCAGCAGTTAGCAGACCGGCAGCTATAAATAAACAAGCAATAATGATTTACAACAATAAAAAAATATAAAATTTTGACCCGCACAGAATTTATCTTTTCAGAAAAGCGGAAGTATAAAATACTGCGGCATGCAGCATTTTGGGTTACGTGCTTCATAATAATTTTTTTCCACAACATGGGCCCTGATAGTATTAATGATTTTAAAACACTCATTATGTTCAAAAGAACTTTATACTATGTTGTACTTTTTTTACCGGTCCATATGCTGCTTGTTTACTTTTTTATTTATGTTTTAGTTCCCCGGTTCGTTCAGCACAAAAAATACATATCATTTATAATTGGTTTTTTTTGTATATGCACTGTTTGTTTTTTTATTAGTTTTTTTTTCGCCCGTATATTTTTAAAGTTAACAATTGCGGATCCTCATTACCATATATTATTTAAAGACCTGTTTGTTATTTCCTTTGACAATACCATAAACAGCGGGCTTGCAGTAGCAGGTTTTGCAATCGGGATAAAGCTGGCAAAAAATATTTACCAGCAGCAAAAAGAAAACACACGGCTCGCAGAAGAAGAATCGGACAACAGGATTAAACTGATGAAATCGGGTATACAACCTGATTTCCTCTATCATTCACTTACAAACCTGCAAAAAAAAATAAGTTGTTCGCCAGACGAAGCGCCGGAAATGATATTGCACCTCTCAGAAATTTTCAGTTATATATTATACGATTGCAACTCGGGGCAAATACTGCTTGCAAATGAACTGGCCATATTGCAACATTTAATTGCCATTGAAAATATTAATGATACACAAAAAACAGGAACCGGTTTTATGGTGCATGGAACTATACAAAATAAATACATCACACCACTTTCACTATTTTCTGTTTTACAGCAAATTAATATTGCAAAAGAAAATGCGGGCTTTTACCCGGCAAATGCGGATTTGGTTATTAATATTGAAGATAATCTGATCAGCCTTTATTTATCATTTAAAGGAATGCAGGTTATTAATGATGCTGAATTTTCGTGTGATAAAGCAATGATGCATTTTGAGCAGCATTTGCCCGATGGATATTTGCTGAACAAAAGAAGTGATAATTATTTTATAAAAGCTGAAATCCCGCTGTACGCGCCAATTGCGCACGATAGTGATGATATGTATATTGAAGCATTACAAAACGAACATGCATGAATACGAGGAACTTTATATTTTCAAACAATTTCAAATTCAGGTTTCTGCGCCATGCAGCTTTTTGGATAACAAGATTATTGTTTGTAACAACCTTTCATTTCGTTTATGTATTCGATAACACAAAAAGTATTTTTGCAAATATCCTGATTTCATTCAAAACAATATATTTACTGGTAGTTGTGGTGGATTTGAATTATTGCTATATCATTATTTATTTTCTTGGGAAAAAATTTTTCCTTCAAAAAAAATATAAGCAGTTCGCAGCCTGGTTAGTTGTCCTTACAATTGCTGATATAATTATTTCGCAAAATATTCAATACTATTGTTATTATATACACCTTCCCAAACCTGCAAGCTGGTTTGCAATCAGCTGGGAAAATGCAATCGATTTTATGGCGATGGGGCCGCCAATTACATGCCTTATTTTTATTTCCATAAAAATGTGCAAAACATGGTACATTAAACAGGAAGAAAAACAAATGCTTTTATTTGCAAATGCAGCCGCAGAAATTAAGTTGCTTAAAGCGCAGGTACATCCGCATTTTTTATTCAATACACTTAATAATATTTATTCCTTTGCACTTGAAAAATCGCCGAAAGCAAGAGAGCTTGTTTTACAACTTTCTGATATGCTCAAATACATGATTAATGATTGCGGTAATGAGGTTGTGCCTTTGGAAAAAGAATTAAAAATGCTGAACGATTATATCGGTTTGGAAAAAGTGCGTTATGGAAAAAGATTAAAAACTGGCATACAGGTAAACGGAGATTATAAAAATAAATCAATAGCTCCTTTATTAATGATCCCCTTTATTGAAAACAGTTTTAAACATGGTGCGAGCCAGATGCTCGCAAACCCATGGATAAAGCTGGATATTTCAATTTCTGAAAACGATCTTGTGCTGGAAGTTAGTAACAGCAGGCCTTCGCAGGCAACCTCCGTAAATAAAAAAAATGGCATTGGCCTGCAGAATGTAAAAAAAAGGCTGCAATTATTATATCATTCAGAATATGAACTGAACATTAATTCAACCGCGGAAACTTATTTTGTTCATTTAAAAATACCATTACAGCAAATAGCAATACCTGTTATTTACGAAAATAAAAATGCTTTTGTTAATCTTAAAACCGGCTTGTATGCTCAATGAAAAAAAAATAACCTGCCTCGCAGTTGATGACGAACCACCAGCCATTGAAATACTTAAAAATTATATTTCTTCCATATCATCGCTGGAACTTGCCGGAACATGCAACAATGCGGTGGAAGCATTAAACATGCTGCGCGAAAAAAATATTGACTTATTATTTTTAGATATACAAATGCCACAATTGCTGGGAACAGATTTGATACGTACATTAAAAAAACCACCCAAAGTAATTTTTACAACTGCATATAGAAAATTTGCCGTTGAAGGTTTTGAACTGGATGCCGTTGATTATTTATTAAAACCAATTTCCTTTGAACGTTTTGTAAAAGCAGTTAATAAGGTAATGGATGTTTCTGTTACTAAAACGATTGATCCTGTTGCAGTAAATAATAAAAAGGAAAATGAAGAATATATATATTTCCGCGCCGATAAAAAAGTATTAAAAATTGCGCTCTGCGATATTTTATATATCGAAAGCCTGAAAGATTATATTAAAGTAGTAACCATTAATAAAACAATTATTACCAAACAATCTATTTCATCGCTTGAAGAAATGTTGCCCAAGGATTCATTTACACGTATTCATCGTTCATACATTATTGCATTAAGCAAAATAGAATCATACACTTCAGAACTTATTGAAATAGCAAAACAGGAACTTCCGATAAGCAGGATGTACAGGCATGAACTGGCAAAAATGCTGAAGATTAATTAGAATTATTTTTATTAATAAAATAGTAAGTTGCAAAGCGCTTTGTTTGCAGAATCTTACCTTTCATTATTAATATCAAATCATGAATACATTGAAATACTTTTTTGCCGCTCTTTATTTGTTTTGTTTTTTCATTAATAATTCCGTTGCACAAATTATTACTCCTGCACCTGATTTTTCGGGGCCTTTTACTTTGCCAAATATTGACACCTGGATATTTCATTCTTCTGTTATTGGTGAAGATTATGAAATATACGTTTTGCGAACTGCAGCTTATGACAGTGGCAAAATAAAATTGCCTGTTTTGTATATGACCGATGGCGACTGGAACATGACGGTTGCTATGAATTGCTTCAGCATGCTGCGCCAGGATTATAATACGCGCGAACCATTAATAGTTGGCATCGGCTATGGCAAAGGAAAAAATAAACGTATGCGCGATCTCGATCCGCAAACCGGCGGCCCGAAATTTTTGACTTTTATTGAAAAAGAAGTTATCCCTTTTATTAATGAAAAATACCGAACCGAAAAAGAAAAAGCAATTTATGGTTATTCGATGGGCGGCATGTTTACAACCTATATTTTATTTAACCGCCCCGAATTATTCGATATGGTTTTTATTGGCGCCCCGGGAAATAACGGGCGATTATTAATGCCTGCCGCACGGCAATATTTTAAAACACATAAAGATTTAAAAAGTAAAGTTTTTGCAGGCGTTGGAAGTTTTGAACATGAAACTGTTTCAAATATTGATTCGTTTAAAAATTATTTAATTGGAAAAAATTGCGCAAGCCTGCAATTCCGCACAGACATTACTCCGGGTGCAAATCATGGAGCTGCGCTGGCGGCTGTAATGCAGAATGCCATTGCATTTGGTTATTGCGAAAAACATAAACCTGTTTCAGTAATTACAAATGTTTTTGAGCAATTGGCGGGCGAATATGTGTGCGATGATAAATCAGTTCCTAATGCATTGGTAACTGTAAAAAATGATAAACTTTACTGGCAATTAAAAACGCCTGGGGATAATGTAAATGAACTTATTCCCGAAAATGAAAACGAATATTTTATGGCTGAAAACGAAAAAATTTCTTTTTCATTTAAAAAAGAAAACGGCAAACAAAAATTTATCATCGTGGCGGATGATAAAAAGAAATACCTGTTTACAAAATCAGAATAGCGGTGTTTTTTAAGAAAGCAATTTTTTTATTGTAATAACTGATAAAAATATTTTGTAATTTTCTTATGAATATTTTTTCCCGATTTTTAAAAAAACTGTTATGAAAAACATCATCCCTTTATTAATTTTTTTTGCTGCTGTATTTTTTATCCCACGCAGTTTATTTGCGCAAACGCCCGCGCCATACCACATTCCCGGCACCTACACTTTTGATTACGAAGTGGTGCAGCAGGTTAAAAGCAAATCTGGCAGCCCGCAAATAATTACTTACTATTATTCTCAAAATGGAGATTACATGGCCATTACGGATAAGGATAAAAAAGGTTTTATGATTTATACAAAAGAAGGTGTTAGTGTGATTGTTGATAATGATAAAAAAAATATCGTATTAATGCGCCTGGGAAATTTAATGGGCGATTTAGGCAAAGCATATCCAGATCAGAAAAAAAATAACCCTCCGGCAACATCAGACAGCAGCGGAAAATCGAAGGTTGTGAAAACCGGCAATACAAAACAAATCAGTGGTTATACTGCGGAAGAATATACTTACACAAACAGCAAAGGGGAAACAGGAAGTATCTGGTGCGCAAAAGTTGATTTCAATGCATCTATGTTTTTGATGGGAATGGCTGCTTCTATGAATGGAAAATCGCCAATGGCCAAAATGCCGGTGGCACAGGATTATCCTTCATTCAACGATCCGCATATGCTGGTTGCTGAAGTAAAATCTGCAACGCATCCCGATGATGCAATAACAACACAAAGCATCTCTAAAAAAACAACAACGATTAATACAAAAGATTATAAAATTAATGACATGAGTAATATGAATTTGCAGCAAATGATGCAAATGCAACAAAAACAAAATAATTAAAGCTGCTTATTATTTTAAAACACGGAAATATTTTTCATATAATAACAGTCCATACAAAAAAACAAATCGCTTCAATTTATTTTAATTCAGAAAAGTTCGTCTCAGTAAAACCAGGTTTGGTCTCAACATTTTGTGATATTAATAAAATGTCTTTTTATGTCATTATTTTAGTGTTATGAAACAGGCATGGTATTCCCGCAAATGGGTAATTGTTTTTTTGCATGCAGCCGCATGGATATTATTATTTTCATTGCCATTTTTACTTCGCCCTTCTTATGAAAATAATGGCGGGCATCATGAAAAACATGATGACGATTTTTATTCTTTAATAAAATATTTCATCACAGATTTATTGTGGATTTCTATTTTTTACCTCAATGCTTATTTATTAATCCCCAGGTTTATTTACAAAAAAAAATATTTGGAATATGCTTTATTGCAAATAGCTATTATACTCATTTTAGTATTTTGCGACTGGGCGCTTTTTGAATTGCTGATGCATGGAAGAAATTTTCAGTTCAGGCCTTCTCTTTTATTTGCAATTTTTCCATTGCTGTTTATTTTAGCCACCAGCACATCATTCCGCATGATACGTGATAAAATGAAGGCAGAGCAATTGATTAAAGAAAAAGAAAATGAAAACCTGAAAACGGAATTATCTTTTTTGCGATCGCAGGTGAGCCCGCATTTTATGTTTAATGTGCTGAATAATATGGTTGCATTGGCAAGAAAAAATTCCGATAAGCTGGAGTCATCATTAATAAAATTATCTTCATTAATGCGCTACATGCTTTATGAAGCAGATGAGGAAAAAGTACTTTTGGAAAAAGAAGTTGAATATTTGCAAAGCTATATCGACCTGCAGCAGCAACGGTTTGGGAAGAATGTAATAATAAATTTTATAGCAGAAAATGCAGATAATAATTATAATATTGAACCCATGTTACTGATCCCGTTTGTTGAAAATGCATGCAAGCATGGAACCGGCATGGTTGAAAATGCGCAGATAGATATTGAGCTGGCTGCAAAAAATAATATACTGCAGTTTTCTGTACGTAATAAATATAATATTGAATCTGCAGAGATAAAAGATAAAACTTCCGGCATCGGGTTAACGAATGTGAAGAGGCGTTTAAATTTATTATATGGAAAAAATCATTCGTTGCTGATTACCGATAAAGATGGCTGGTTTATTATTTCACTTCAACTAAACCTGCACTGATGCTGCGTTGTATTGCTGTTGACGATGAGCCGCTGGCGCTTGAATTGCTGGAAGATAATATCAGCAAAGTTCCTTTCCTGCAACTGGTTGCATCATGCACCAATGCAATGGAAGCGATGAAAATTTTACAATCACAACCGGTTGATCTTATTTTTTTGGATATACAAATGCCAGGATTGACAGGCTTGCAGTTTATACAAAGCCTTTCGCAAAAGCCAATGATCATTTTAATTACTGCATACGAAAAATTTGCGTTGCAGGGATTTAATCTTGATGTAACAGATTACCTCGTTAAGCCTGTTCCGCTTGATCGTTTTATTAAGGCTTGCAATAAAGCATGGGAATTATTTCAGCTTAAAAACCCCGTTAATCAAAATAATATTTCAACCCCTGAATATTTTTTTGTGAATGTTGATTACAGCCTTTTAAAAATTACCATCTCAGATATTATGTGGATTGAAGGTTTAAAAGATTATATAAAAATTCACCTGAAATCCTCGTCCAAAGCGGTTATTACACGAATGGGCATGAAGGTTATTGAAGATCAGCTTCCGGCTTCTAAATTTTTGCGCATACATAAATCGTATATTATTGCTATTGAATCAATCACTGCCATCAGAAAAACAAGTGTGTTTCTCGGAACAATGGAATTGCCTGTCGGGGAAAATTACCGTGATGCTGTAAATGCTATAACAGGTAAAAACTGATTCTTAAATTTTTATTGCGGCGTAATAATTGTTAACTTGAAAATTCATTTTTTCAAATAGCGATCTGTTATGAAAAAAATTAAACTTGTTTTTTTGTATGCAATTCCATGTATTTTATTTGCTGCATTTATTACTCCCCAAAAAAATAAAGACAATTGGACATCGCTTTTTAATGGGAAAGATCTTACCGGATGGGACACTTACATTGGCCCGTTGTTTGATTCATCAGGGAAAAAAATAAATGATGTTCCTGTTGGATTGAATAAAGATCCAAACCATGTTTTTACAATTGTTGATTTGAACGGAGAGAAAGTTATCCGTATTTCCGGAGAAAATTTCGGGGCCATTTCCACACAAAAAGATTTTGAAAATTATCATTTGCAATTAATATTTAAATGGGGATTATTAAAATGGGGTTCCAAAAAAAATAAAAAAAGGGACAGCGGTTTATTATATCATTCTGTTGGTGCACGCGGCGCTGATTTTGGTTTCTGGATGCGCTCACAGGAATTTCAGATTGAAGAAGGAAACTGCGGCGATTATTGGGGAGTTGCCGGCGGCATGGAAGATATTAAAGCAATAAAAAAATCAGACAGCGAATATGTTTATAACCCGGCAGGGCAATGGTACACATTCAGCGCGAACAGTAAAACCGGGAGGCGTTGCATAAAACAAACTGATGCCGAAAAACCTTCAGGCGAATGGAACACTGTTGATTTATATGTTCATGGTGATACGAGTGTGCATATTATTAATGGAAAAGTAATGATGGTTCTTTATCGCTCAGGTCAATTTGAAAATGGGAAAGAAATTCCGTTAACAAAAGGAAGTTTGCAAATACAATCAGAAGGCGCAGAAATTTATTATAAAGAAATAAAAATAGCACCGGTGAAAGAAATTCCCGCAAATTTTTTAAGTGAATGATTTTGGTGAATGGCGAATGATTTTTTATAGTTTATTAATAAATAAATATTCAATAAGCAATGTAAAAAATCATTTTATAATCAAATAAAAACTAAATGCTCAATCGAAAAATAAATTTTCAATTGAGCATTATTATTGCTAGTTGAATATTTTATCTCACCATTGACCATTCACCATTCACGAACATTACTGCATGTCACTGCTTCCGTTATCTCCTGTTCCCTGGCTTTTTCTTTTAAATAAATTCACATCCATCTTTCCAAAACGATAAGAAAAATTTAAACGCACCATTTGCGGATCACGCAGGCGATCATATTCCTGTATAAAATAAGAGCTGTAAGAATATTGATCTGATCTCCTTGTCCTAAAAATATCGCTTATACTTATTGAAATAGCAGCGGCGTCATTTTTCAAAAATGTTTTTTTCACAGCAAAATCAATTCCGTAAAATGATTTGATATAACCCTGCGATGAGCTCTGGCTCTGCATATTCGGCGGACCGCCCATTCCGGTATTGGTATTAACCGGCAAATTTGTTTTTGACTGATATGTTGCAGTTAATTGCAAAGTAAACTTTGCCGGCAGTTTAAAATTACTGTTGAATTTTCCAAACCAGCTCCACAATGCATCCTGCGAAGTGCCATCAATATTATTTGTATTTATTTTTGAATTGTAAATATTAATGTTCGTGCTGATGTCGAGCCATTTTGTAATGGTGTTTTGGGAAGTAAATTCTGCGCCAATCGTTTTACTGTTGTTTGCATTTACATACGTATTAATATAATCTTCTTTTCCTGAAACTGCATTATACGCAGTATCTAAAAATCGTGTAATTAAATTATTGGTTTGTTTATAATAAACAGATGTAAGAAAAGTATTATTCCCCCTGAAAGTTTTAAGATAAGAAACTTCATAAGATGTCGTGAATTCCGGCACCAGCGCAGGGTTTCCTCTTGTTATATTTAAACTGTCAGAATAATCCGTGTATGGAATTAACTGAAAAAAGTTTGGCCTGTTAATCCTTCTTGTTACACTGAATTGCACTTCGCTGCTTCCGTTAAATTTCTGGCTGAGAAATACGGATGGAAATAAACTGATTGGATAACTGTTACTGTATTTTTGTTTCAGATCAGTCAGCTCACCGGAATAATTTGAACTCTCTGCCCTTAAACCAACTTTGTAACCAAAACTTTTTACACTTCCTGTAAGGCTTACATAAGCAGCATACACATTATCAGAATTTGTGTAATCGGTAGAAGCTGCGGGAACCAAATATGCCGTATCATTATTGTACAAATAATTATTATTGTTTGTAATCCTGCTGCGCAATGCGGCGCGCAAACCTGTTTCTATTTTAACTGCGCCGCTTATTTGATTTACATAATCAGTTTGTATAACAAAATTTTTATCACTTCCGAAACCAATTACTTTTTGCAGCCCAATGCCACCAATGCTGCTGCCGGCGCCATCTGTATAATAATCGGTTGTGTATAAAGAATTGTTGCTGTTCTTTCCTTCAAAATAATTTCCATCAATTGTAAGCTCTTCACCTTGCTTTGGAAATAAATGTTTGAAACCAAATTGCAAACCTTGTCCGTTAAAAACCCTGTTTGTGCTTGTGTAACGTTCGCTGTAATCAGAAACTGTTCCGGTATTATATAAACTGTCTTCTGTTATATTAAGAACTGATGTTGGTTTAAATTGCCCGTGCACTTTAAAACCTGTTAATGAAATGGTGTTGCGGTTGCTCATAAAATAATCAACACCAAATCTTGCAAAAATAAATTCCCCTTTGTTCCTGTCGTAATCTGTTTGGTGAATAGAATTTTGCGGTGTATCTGTTAAGCTCAAACGATCAGTAACACCATTTGTTTTTCCATTCATCTGGTTAATCATTGTGCTTGCAGTAACATTAAATTTCCCCTGCCTCACGCTAAAATCGCCGCCACCATTCATTGCGCCGTATTTGTCAACGCCAGCGCGCAAGTTTCCATTATATCCTGTTTTTTTATTTTTCTTTAATACAATATTTAAAATGCCCGCACCGCCGCCCGATGCATCATATTTTGCAGAAGGATTTGTAATCACTTCAACGCTTTCAATGGCATCGGCAGGAATCTGATCAAGTGTTAATGTTGTTGGCCTTCCATCAACATAAATTTGTGGCGCGCTGTTTCGCAGTGTAACATTTCCATCAATGTCAACATTAACAGACGGAACATTTTTCATTACATCCAATGCGGTTCCTCCAGCATTTACAATATCTTTTTCTACATTATACGTTTTCTTATCAATATCCATTTTTAATGTTGGCTTACTTGCTGTAACTGTTACAGTTTGCAGTTGTTTTACATCTTCGCTCAATTTTATATTTCCTAAATCTTTATCAAAAGAATTCATGGAAGGCATTCCTTGCGGCGCATCGCCGCCTGGTTTATTGCCTGGTGCGCCAGTTGTTTGAAAACTTACTGTTTGTTCAAGCGGTTTATAACCGGTTGCAGAAATTTTTAATTTTAAATTTCCCATCACCGGCAATTCTTCAAAACTAAATTCACCGGCTGCTTTTGTAGTTAACCCTTTTAATAAAATATCTTTTCTTTTTTTGGAAACCGTGTCAAATTTATTTTGCATTAATAAAACGGAAACATCGCTGATCGGTTTGCCCGAGCTATCGATTAATTTTCCATAAATGTGCCCGATGCTTGGCGGAGCCTGCATTTTACCATTCTGCGGCATTTGTGCAGAAACTGTAATTGTAAAAAACAAAACAGTATAAATAAGTAGTGAAATTTTCATAATAGTTCTTTTGTAAGCGCAAAACTAACGGCAGACTATTGCAGAAAACCGGCAAATGAGACGATGCCCGAAAATGCTGCGACGAAATGAAAAAATATTATTTTTTGTAACCGCCACCGGCTATTAATAAGCAATATCTTTAAAAGCGTACAGTTGTTTGTATCATTTCCGTACAACTGTTTTTTTTATTAAAATGAAATGATTGATTAATAGCTGAATATAATCTGGCATTTTCTTGGTTGCTATTTTGCCTGAACCGGGATTTCGTTGCTTAATAAAATTGACAGGTTTATAAATAAGAAAAAAATGTTCAGCAAAGAATCAACTGTACAAGTGTGCGACGCAACAAATGTTCATTAATGAACTAAAAGATCGGCCAATAATAAAAACCGGAAATTTGAAAGCGGGGCTAACGTTAATGTGTAACCGAAAATAAAAATATCAATATTTTATAACCCACGCTTATGTTTAAAAATTATTTCACCATTGCCCTTCGCAATTTCTGGCGCAACAAAGTATTTTCAACGATTAATGTTTTAGGTTTATCAATTGGCATCAGCGCCGGGCTTGTAATTTTTTTAATTGTTTATTACGAATTCAGTTTTGATAGGTTTGAAAAAGACAGCGACAGAATTTACCGTGTGGTAATGGACGTTAAATTTAATGGTGTTGAAGTCCATAGCTCTGCGGTGCCTGCACCGTTGGGAAATGCCATTCAAACTGAAGTGAGTGGCGTTGAAGAAACAGTTCCGGTTATGCAGTTCCAGGGAGATGCAACTGCTAAAGTATCGGTTGCATCAGCCAATTCAGAAAAACCTAAAGAGTATAAAAAGCAAGCTGAAATCATTTTTACAAACAACCAGTATTTTCAATTGATCCCTCACCGGTTTTTAGCTGGTTCAGCGCAATCATCTTTACAAAACCCGTTTTCAGTTGTGATTACTGAAAGCCGCGCGCAGCAATACTTTCCGGGAATTGCATTTGAAAATATTATTGGCAAACAAATTACTTACAATGATGATCTTAAAACAACAGTTACAGGAATTGTAAAAGATTTGAATGAACATTCCGACTTCACGGCCGTGGAATTTATTTCTTTCCCGACAATTTCACAAACACATTTGCAGGAAAATTTTATGATGAATGTGTGGAACGACTGGATGGCTTATTCAAAACTATATATAAAATTATCAAAAGGAAATTCTGCAGAAAGAACAGAAGCGCAGTTAAAAAATTTAATAAAAAAATATAATAAAGACACGAATAAAGATGATAAAAATACAATGGCTTTTCGCCTGCAGCCATTAAGCGATATACATTTTAATACAACGTATGCAGGCTTTGGGCAAAGAATTACGCATAAACCAACACTATATAGTTTGCTTGCAATTGCTGCATTTTTATTATTACTGGGTTGTATTAATTTTATTAATCTCACAACAGCACAAGCATCGCAACGCGCAAAAGAAATTGGCATCCGCAAAACAATCGGCAGTTCAAAAAAACAACTGGTATTACAATTTTTGAGCGAAACATTTTTTATTACGCTTGTTGCAACAATGGTGTCTGTAATGATTACGCCGTTGTTATTAAAAATGTTTGCAGACTTTATTCCGCAGGGTTTGCAGTTTGATATCATGCACCAGCCATCATTGGTTTTATTTTTAGTATTGCTTACAATTGTAGTGAGTTTTCTATCAGGCTTATATCCTGCATTAATATTATCTGCGCATAAACCTGTGTCGGTTTTAAAAAACCAGTCTTCTGCAAATGCAGGCCAGACAAGGAATGCGTGGGTTAGAAAAACATTAACCATTTCGCAATTTGTAATTGCACAGTTTTTTATCATCGCCACTTTCATTGTTGGCAAACAAATTCATTTCACGTTTAATAAAGATTTGGGTTTTAATAAAGAAGCGGTACTGAATTTTGAAATGCCTTTTGATACAGTAAAAACACACAGCATTCAATTACTGAATGAAATAAAATCTATTCCTGAAGTGCAGCTCGCAAGTATAGGATTTGCACCTCCGGCAATGCAAGGTGCTGCGTTTGGTAATATTAAATATAATGATGGTAAAAAAGAAGTGAAAGAAAATGTGCAGGTAAGATGGGGCGATAGTAATTACGTTAAAGTGTACCAAATAAAATTGCTTGCTGGCAGGAATGTGCGCCAGGGCGATAGTGTAAATGAATATTTGATAAATGAAACATATGCAAAGGATTTGGGCTTTCACCGCCCGGAAGATGCGATTAATAAACAACTTATAAATAGAAGTGGCAAATATATCCCAATAGTTGGTGTGATGCAGGATTTTCATGAACAGTCTTTGCATGGTTTAATCGGACCGATAGTTTTTCAGTCAAATACAAGCGGAGGGTTTTTCCATATTAAATTAAAACCACAAAATGCAGAAGGCACAGTTTGGCCGGCTGCTATTGCAAAGCTGACACTGGCTTATAAAAAAATGTACCCTGCAGAAGATTTTAATTATTCTTTTTTTGATGAAAGCATTGCGAAGTTTTATGAAAGTGAACAGCAAACTTCGCGTTTATTAAAATGGGCAACAGGGCTTGCAATATTAATAAGTTGCCTCGGTTTGCTCGGTCTTGTCATTTACACAACCAACGTGCGCACAAAAGAAATCGGCGTACGAAAAATCCTTGGAGCATCGGTTGCAAATATTGTTTCTATTCTCTCAAAAGATTTTGTGGGCTTATTAATAATCGCGTTTGCAATTGCAGCACCAATAGGGCGGTGGGCCGCTAACAGCTGGCTGCAAAATTTCGCATACCGTACAACCCTTAGCTGGTGGGTGTTTGCGCTGAGCGGTTTTGCAATGATTGCTATTGCATTATTTACATTAAGCATACAAATAATAAGGGCTGCAACAGCCAACCCGGTAAATAGTTTGAGGACAGAGTAATTATTGATGTTTTTTATACGGAAAAACTTAACATTGGCAATATTAAGTTTGTGTTATTTTTAGGTATAAAAACATTTTTAAAATGAGTAAGAAAAATTTGAATGAACAGAAAATTTCCAAAAAAGAGGCGAAGTCGCTTGTATATAATAAACTTGCTGCGGCGCTTTCGGATTACAAAAAAAATATAAAACCAAAAAAGTTTGAAGCGAAACTTAAAAAAGCAAGCAAACTATTTGCTACTGATATTGCAAAAGCTGCCGGCAAGGTTAGCGTAAAAAAAATAAAAAAGGGAAAGGCAAAAATTAAACCTGCATCAAAAAATCATCACGAAGCAGCTTCATAAATTTAAAAAAATAAAAAACCGGGATTCAATTCCCGGTTTTTATTTTATCTATTCGTGTAAAACAAGAATTGCTTTTATAGATTTATTCATTACCTGGTTTACCGTACTCCTGTTAAATATCCTGTACACAATATTGTGATGGTGCTTTACAACACAAAGGATATCAGTTTGATTGCTGATTATATAATTCATTATTCCATCCGTTGCACTGCTTTCGCTGATATATTTAAATTCAAGCTCAACCTTATTAACGAGGTTCCTGAAATTATTTTCACCTTCTTCATTCACCTTCCAGTCCGAACCCTGGATAATATTTAAAACGTTAAGTTTTTCTGAACCAAGTGCTATAATCAATTCGTTTAATGCATTTACATCTTCTGAAGATAATTTTGATGAAAAATCTGTAGCAAGTGTTATCACAGGGTTTTTTGAAAACTTACTTTCCAGCGGAACAATCAATGTTGGTATTTTAGTTTTTTCAACCATCATGCCTGCGTTGCTGCCAAACAAACCTGAAATGCCCGTTGAGCCCATTGTTCCCATCACCAGTAATTCAACAGGATTTATATTTATATATTTGGAGATAACAGTGCTTAAAGAACCAACATCACAAGTGGTTGTTACGTGCACATCTTTATATTCTTCATGCGCGGTAAATGTTGCGGCCCACGCAGCAAGTGCATTTCTTTTGTTGTTGTAATAATCTTCTATATAAATAGCATTGTATGTAGTGTTAAAAACACCTTCAGTAGAACCGATTGCATGGATGGCACATAATTCTATATTAAGAACTTTAGCAAGTTCTAACGCATATTGCATTGCATTGCCTGCACAAATTGAAAAATCAGTTGCAACTAATATTTTTTTCATGATTATTTTTTTGAATAAAACTTTTGAAACTGTAATAAATTTCGTTAAATATTTTTTTAAAAACTAAACAAATAAATGAAACAACGCGAAGAGTGCAAGTGCGAGCAAAATAGAAACAGGCAATGTTAAAATCCATGCCATTGCAATACTTTTAAGCGTACCGTTGTTCAGGTTTTTTGTTCCTTTCGAAGCAACCATCGCGCCGGCAATACCACTGGAAAGAACATGCGTTGTACTTACCGGTAACCCAAAACCTGTACTCAACCCAATGGTAGCAGCAGCAACCATTTCGGCAGTTGCACCTTGTGCATAGTTCAAATGTTCTTTGCCAATTTTTTCACCAATGGTTAATACAATTCTTTTCCAGCCAATCATTGTTCCAATACCAAGTGAAATGGAAATGGTTGCAATTACCCATATTGGCGCATAGTCTGTAAGGTTGGTTAAATCTTTTGAAGAACTGCTTAAAATTGCTTTGTCCTGTTCAGGAAAATTTATGTCTTTTGAAGCAGGTAAATTTTTTAATTCTTTAGCGAGTTTTTGAATTTGTTTTCTGAATGCAAATGTATGCGCAGCATCTGCTGAATTTTTTGTTGTAACACCTTCTTTAATTGTTGAGATTAATGTGCTTACAGAATCGAGGCTGTGATTTCCAGGATTCGCTCCTGAAGCCCTTTGCAAAACCTGTTCTGTTTTATTTAATGATGCGAGTATTTTATCATCAGGCATTGCGCGATCCAATGCAAATTTTGCAGGTAAAAATGCAATCAGTATCAGCATTAATAAACCAACTCCTTTTTGCCCGTCGTTACTTCCATGAAAAAAACTTACCAGTGTGCATGTTGTTATTAATAAGATACGGATTAAAAATGGCGGCCTGTCTTCGCCTTCGGGTATATGAAATAATGATTCGGCTTTAATAACATTTTTTAAAAAATACATTAATAATGCAGCAGCGCCAAAACCAAAAAGCGGCGACATGATTAATGATAAACCAATCTCTTTTGCTTTGTCCCAGTTTACGCCGCTTCCGCCATAATAAAATGTAAATGCCAGGCTTGCGCCAATCATCGCGCCTATTAATGTGTGCGAACTTGAACATGGAATTCCAAGGTACCATGTTCCGAGGTTCCAGATAATAGATGCAATTAAAACCGATAAAACCATGCATGCGCCCACTTTCACGGGAAGTGCCATCAGTTCATTTAGCGGGACCAATTTTAATATTCCCATTGCCACAGCAACACCACCTGTAAAAACGCCGAGGAAATTAAAAAAACCTGACCATGGTACGGCAACCATTGGCTTTAATGCTTTGGTATAAATAACTGTTGCAACTGCATTGGCTGTGTCGTGAAAGCCATTTACAAATTCAAAGGCAACAACGCAAAGCAGGCAGATAAAAAAAATAAATAAAATAGAACCTGTAAGATTAATTTCCCCGATGAAAGGAAGATTAATATCGTTTAAGATTAAGGGCATAATAATTTAATTAGAATTGTGAATTGGTTGCTTGCGCAAATCACCCAATAAGAAACTTAGTTGCGAAATATTGCCCGTTACTAAATTGTTATGCAATTATTAAGTGAATGTTTTTTGCGCTTCGCAAAAATTAATAGCAGCTTAACGCAAAAGATAAATTGAGTAAACATGAAGTTTCTACCTTCCTTTTCTAAAAATATATTTTATGACAAAGGAACACGCAGACCATCACAAAAAAGCGGCACATCATTCTGAAAAAGCTGCAGAGCACCATCATGAAGCTGCAAAGCATTATGAAAATGGTGAACATCACGAAGGTGCACATCATGCGCATGCTGCTCATGCACATCATTTACATGCAGAGGAACATGCCAAGCATGCTGCAAAACATCATGAAATGCACCATGGTGATAAATAATTGCAAGCCTTAATTATTTTAAAAAAGCCGTCCCGGAGAAAAACCAGGACGGCTTTTTATTAATAAAAAACAAAGTCTTCGTGATTACTTTTTTTAAAACCCAGCTGGCATCAATTGCAGGATCGGCAATCGATTTTTTTATTACCATTCTTTTGGTAGAAGTATTTCATTGCTGGTACATCATTGGAAATTTATGTGGTAATGTTTGCGGCGCATGTACGCAATTTATGTTTTGCAGAAATTGGGTATTCAGTAAAGGAGATGATAAAATGTTTTTCCAGGTAATTAAATTCATTGCAGTATGGCTGGGCAATTTATTGCTTTCTGCAACTGGTGTTTATTTATTAACCCATTTTGCGGGATTAAATTATATCATTTCAAAAACAATCACTTCTGTAATACTTGGAGTAAGCTATAATTATTTATTGCTCAAAAAATTTGTATTTATATAAATATCACTAAGCGCGAGGGGAAGAATAATATTTTTTCCCGAAGCATGGTACGGCATAAATTTTTCTCCCAGCAGCATGGCAATGGTTGGCGCTACTTGTTTTTGATAGGTTTGTTCTTCAGTTTTTATTTCTCCCAATGGCAATACATCCGGCCCCATTACTGCGAGCCATGTGTTTGATGAACCTTTTGTAAATATGCCATGTGTAAACCATGATGAAGGATTGGAACCACGTCCGTGATCCGTAGTAATAATAAACGTTGTATTGTCTTTATAAAATGGATCTGTTTGAACAAAATACCAGAGTTCTGAAATCATCCTGTCAATATTTGATGCTTGCTGCAAATACAAATCGTATCTTCCTTCATGCGCAAATTCATCGGTTTCACCAAAGCCAAGAAATAAAATTTTTGGGTGGTGAACATTAATATATTCTTTAGCGCTGATGTAAGTCAGCATATCGTGGCGCGTATTTTTTTTATGAGCGATGTTTGATTCTACTTCATTAATAACTTTATTTACGGAATCACCATCTTCATCCAGGTTATTATAACCACTGTTCAGCGGAAGCCTGCTTCTTTTTTCATTAAAGATGTATGGAAAAATATTCCATGAAGTAAAAGCTGCAATTTTTCCGGAATAATTTTCTGTTGTATTCAAATATTCAAGAACGCTTGTGTTCCTGTTATTAATAGGTATGTTGGGAATAAAAAAAGGATCAGCGTAACCCGTGAGCATTTCATTATATCCCGGGTATGAAATTTTATACCAGTTTGTTACATCCGATTTGTTTCCAAAAGACCTGTTTCCATAAACCTGCCCGTTTGCAGCAATTACACTCCATAAAAAAGGCATCATTTTTTTGCGGCGGAGTTCGGCTGTTGAATCCCAAAACAATTGCCTGGCAAGTGAAGTATCTTTTACATATTGTGTATTGCCAATAAGATTTTTATCAGCGCCGTTAAATAATTCCTGCCAGCGGAACCCATCAAGGGTGATAATAAAAATGTTCTTGGCTTTTGATGATGGCTGCTGTGCCAGCGTATTATTAAAAAAAGAAGAAAACAGGATGGCTGCAAAGGGTAAGAAAAAGAATTTCATTTTTTTGGGTTTTACAAAACTGCAATTACAATATAACCCGAACTTTATGGCAAGATTATCTAATCGTTACCTCTGGTAATTTAATAAACGGGGTAATTTTAAAAAAAGTATATCTTTTAAAAATGTAAGAAGGTTTTTGCAATAATAATAATAACTATCTTATGAAGTAAAATACAGAACCTTCAATTCAAAAAAAACCTGCGTTAATCATTAAAAACATTAATGGTAAAAAAACCATGAGCAAACAACCCGAAAAACTAAAGCGTGAGGATCTGAAAAAAATACTGGATAAAAGAACTGCGTCATTGGAAAAAATGAAGCTCGAAATTAAAATCGAAGCTTCACTGGAAGCAGTTCGCGCCGTTTCATTATTAATGAAAAAACGTGAAGACATGCTGCAGGTTTGCACCATTATTGCAAAGCAACTGCAACTCCTGCATGTGAAGGAAATCCGCAATGTGCAAACAGCCATTTTTTATGAACACAAAGGCACTTACACAAACTATGAATATTATGCAAAGCATGATAAAACATTTATTACAGAAACGGAATACACAAACCATAAAATCCACCAGGACTTTGCAGAAAAAATGCTTAGAGGAAATGGTGAATTTATGATCGCACATATTAAAGGCGATAAAGTAAAAGAATGGCTTGCTTATCAAAAAACAACCAATGTTTTTATTGACGATTATTTAAATACGGCATCTTCATTAAATTATTACTGGTTTTCCCTTGGGCCTGTTGCACTCGGCATTTCAACATACTCACCGCTTAATAAAAAAGAAATTAGTTTATTCGAACGTTTTTTAAAAGTGTTTGAATTATCATATACAAGATACCTTGACATTGAAAAAGCAGAAGCGCAGACAAGAGAAGCAAAGATTGAAGCTGCATTGGAGAAAGTTCGTTCGCGTTCTTTGGCTATGCATAAAAGTGATGAGATGAATGCTGTTATGGAAGAATTATTGCAAAGGGTAAGGGAACTGGAAATTAATTTTGATGCAGCATTTATTATTGAATTTAGAAATGATTCTTTCGATATATGGTCAGGATATGAGCCTGGTACGGTTGGGCTGACAACGTTTCCATCATTTGATATAGACGTTGGTTACTTTAAGGACATTCTCAATACACAAAACAGTGGCCGGGAATTATTCGCACATCAATATTCATTCGAAGAAAAAAATAAATTCCTAATATATCTTTTTGAAAACACAAATTTCAAAGACATTGGCGAAGAAAGAAAAGAATATCTTTTAAAAACGAAATGCTATACTGTTTCAATTGGATTTGCAAAGCATACTGCAATACAATTACACAGTTATTCAAGAGATGCGTTTTCAGAAAGCGAAAATCAAATACTGAAAAGATTTGTAAAAGTTTTTGAACAAGCATATACAAGATTTCTTGATTTGAAAAAAGCAGAATCACAGGCGCGTGAAGCGCAAATAGAATTATCGCTCGAACGTGTGCGCGCAAAAACGATGGCAATGCACAACAGTGCTGATGTTGGCGAAACAGCCGCTGTGATGGTGGAAGAATTAAAAAAACTCGGAATAGAAACTATACGGTGCGGTATTGGCATTATGCATGAACCGGGAGATATGGAAGTGTGGACGATAACCAGTGATGAAAATAGCAGGACAGGTATTGTTATCGGGTGGATGGATATGAATATGCACCCGTTGCTTTATGGCGCGTTTGACAGCTGGCGAAACAAAATCGAATATTATTATTATGATTTGAAAGATGATGATTTGCTGAATTATTTTAATGCTATTAATAATTATCCGGGGTATCCGATAAGATATGATACATCCGCTTTACCAAAACAAATTCATCACAATGAATTTCATTTTGCAGAAGGAACTTTGTTTGCATTTTCATTACAGCAATTAACAGAAGAGCAGAGAAAAATTTTCAAACGCTTTGCTGGTGTGTTCGGGCAAACCTACAGGCGTTATCTTGATCTCAAAAAAGTAGAAGGACAGGCGCGCGAAGCGCAAATTGAAGTTGCGCTTGAACGTGTAAGAAGCCGCACACTCGCTATGCAAAAAAGTGATGAGCTTGCAGAAACAGCAGCTGTTGTTTTCCGTCAACTGATTGGCTTGGGCATTGAGCCAAACCGCTTATACATCACTATTATAAATGATAACAGTGGCGATATGGAATTCTGGATAACAGATGAAGACGGAACAAGAGTTGGCAATAAATTTTCAGGTAATGCACAACGCAATATTTCTTTTCAAAAAATGTATGATGGATGGAAAGAACATAAAAAATCGCTCACGATTGATATGCACGGAGACGAACTAACAACTTATTTTGATCATTTAAATAGTTTAGGAGTTCCTTTCAAACTTGGGCTTGAACAAAAACGGCGCGTGCAAAATCTTGCTTATTTCTCCAAAGGTTTTATTGGTATGGCTTCGCCGGAAGAGCAACCGGAAGAAGCAATCAGTTTGCTGGAACGTTTCGCTGCAGTATTTAATCTTACGTATGCCCGCTTTAATGATTTACAAATTGCAGAACATCATGCAGAACAGGCCGGAATAGATTTGCAAAAACTAAAAGAAGAAAAAAAGCGAACGGAAGATGCACTTACTGAATTGCAGGCCACGCAAAAACAATTAATACAATCAGAAAAAATGGCAAGCCTTGGCGAACTCACCGCAGGCATTGCACATGAAATTCAAAACCCGCTGAACTTCGTTAATAATTTTTCTGAGGTCAATAAAGAATTGATTGATGAAATGAATGAAGAACTTGAAAAAGGAAATATTGATGAAGTAAAAATTATTGCAAATGATATTAAAGAAAATGAGGAAAAAATAAATCATCATGGCAAACGCGCAGATGCCATTGTGAAAGGCATGTTGCAGCACTCACGGTCAAGCACAAACGTAAAAGAACCAACTGATATTAATAAACTTGCCGATGAATATTTACGTCTTGCATATCATGGCCTGCGTGCAAAAGACAAGTCATTCAATGCAACATTAATAACTGATTATGATGAAAGCATTCATAATATTAATATCATTCCGCAGGATATGGGAAGGGTATTATTGAATTTGTACACCAACGCTTTTTATGCAGTAACAGAAAAAAAGAAACAACAACATGAAAATTATGAACCAGCAATTTTTGTAAGTACAAAAAAAAATGACGGCGAAATTTTTATTTCTGTGAAAGATAATGGAAACGGTATTCCGCAAAAAATAATTGATAAAATTTTTCAGCCATTCTTTACTACAAAACCTACAGGAGAGGGAACTGGCTTAGGTTTGAGCCTGAGCTATGATATTATCAAAGCGCATAATGGAAATATAAAAGCGGAAACAAAAGAAGGTGAAGGAACAACATTTAGTATTCAATTGCCGATCATCTGAAGTGTGATTAATATGGTTCAGGCATATTTATATCAGGCAATTTACCACTCTGACTTCCGTGTCCGCAGGAGCGATCAAATGGAAACTCATATTGAGTTAAAAACGCTAACTTGAATTTGCAATTTGTCTTTTTAAATAAAGTTATCCTCAATCAGAAGCCTTTCGCATATGAGTACGAATTCACAAAACGTATTAGACTATCCAAACAATAATACCATTTTTATGGTATGGAATTTTAAAAAAGGAATTGAAATTAAAAACGCTTTCAAAAAACTTTGCGCATTAATAAGCAACCTTAATAATTCTGCTAATGTGCGTTTCCCGGATTCCAAAGCCAGCGTAGTAATGGGGATTGGTTACGGTGCCTGGCATGTATTGGATTTACCAAAACCACTTCCAAAAGAGTTTGAAGAATTTACACCGATTGCAGGAACTAAACATACTGCGGTGGCTACCAAAGGGGATTTACATTTACATATCCGCGCTGATGAACATAGTTTTTGTATTGATGCAGCATCAGCTATTTCCGAGACCATAGCGGGTATTGCAGAAGCTGCTGAGGAAATACACGGGTTTAAATATTGGGACAGCAGGAGCATTTTGGGGTTTGTGGATGGAACTGAAAACCCGCATGGTCCTGAAAGGGAATACTTTGGGATCATTGGCAATGAAGACATTTATTATAAAGGCGCCAGTTATCTTTTTGTTCAAAAATATATTCATGACCTAAAGGCCTGGAGATCTTTACCTGTAAGCGAACAGGAAAAAGTAATTGGCAGATCAAAAACTGATGATATTGAAATGGCCGATGATGTAAAGCCATCCAATGCACATTCAGCGCTTGCCAATGTGGGAGATGATTTTAAAATTGTGCGTGATAATATGCCTTTTGGAAATATGTCAACTAATGAAATGGGAACTTATTTTATTGCTTATGCGAGTTCATTCAATACAGTAAAAAAAATGCTGACAAATATGTTTATAGGTTCCCCAAAAGGCAATTATGACAAAATCCTTGATTTTAGTTCGCCCAAAACAGGAACTTTATTTTTTGTACCTACTTTCGAAATGCTGGATAAATTTGCTGAACTGTAACAGCAGTAAATCGATGAAAAATGAATTGAATAAACCCGGTAATTGGCACATGCCTTGTACATAAAGAGTATTAATAAATCACTCATTAATACCGTTGCTATGGACAGGTTTTTTATCACAGCCTTATTAATCATCCTTGGATCAGCAGCTTCAGCACAGGCTATTGGGCGCGTGGATAAAAAAACAAAGGATTTTTTTATTCCCCCAAACTTTAAAGATGAATACCGCGTATTCGGCTACGAGTTCCCGGACAATAAAACCCGGAAATTAATCTGTTTTTCTTCCTATCGTGCAGACGTGAATACCAATCCCAACAAATGCCCGCTCGGATCTTATTACGATACAGGCAGGATGAAACCAGGCGACAATATCCGTTTCATCGGCGAAATGCGTGGCTTCGGAAAAATGCTTTATGTTTCCGCGGCGGGAAAGAAAATGATTTTTTATTTGCCCAAAGGCAGCTACAACTATAAAATAATACAGGCTGTTTGCTCCGTTATCTCTTATAGATTTTACTTCTTTGGTGCAGTAAGACGCGAAAAATAAAATAGTCTCGAATTATAAAAATAATTTGATAATGCATCTTTTGTGTTTTTTTATTAGAATTAAAAGGCTTAGAAACCAATATTAGTAGTTGCATAATACCATAATAAAATCACCACCAACCTTATCGCATTGGCGTTTATGGGGAATTTTAAAAATACCTGCACGGCAACCGATGCTAAACGTGCACTGCAACGAAACGGAAATATTAATTATATTTAAAGTACAGCTATTAAAAAATATTTTCCGGGCGATATTTTTTTTGTTATATTGGTAAAGTGTTAATCAGCCGGGATAAAGAATAATGCATGGGGTAGCTGGTGCAAACAAATAATTTAGCACCTCTTGAAATAAAAATGTATTTCGGCAAGAGTAAAATAATCTTTAATAACGGAATATTTCCCATGCTAACCAAATCTCAACTGCTTAATAACGTGACCAAGTTTCTTGTTGCGTTTAACATAGCTGCAACCTGCCTTTTAATTTCTCCTAAACTTCCGGCACAATCAACTGCTGTAACTGCAAGCGGAAAAACTACAGCGCTCTTCAATGCAATCAGGTCAGGAAGCCCGGATTTGCTGAAAGCCCAAATTGCAAACGGGGCAGATGTTAATGATTCAATCAACAGTTATTCTGCACTGATGGCCGCAACGCTTAATGGTTCAATTGATCAAATGAAGATACTTATTGAGCACGGGGCAAATGTAAATTATCAAACCTCAGGCGGAATCAGCGCACTCTGGCTCGCTATACCTGATGCGGAAAAAACAATTCTCTTACTGGAGCATGGAGCAGATATTAATCACCAGGTGCAGGGTTATGGTGTTTTAGCAAAGCTTGCCGCAATACCAGGAACAATAAACCTGTTTCATTTGCTGATTGACAAAGGTGCCGATCTGAAAAAAAGTGCACCTGCAAATTTTCTTGTTTACAATGCTGCTTCATCAGGGGATACAGCAATACTTGGTTACCTGCTGCGGAACGGGTTTAATGCAAAAGATACCGCAGCCTTCGGGGATTACCCGCTTAATGCGGCACTCAGTTTCCGCAGTTTTGCAACTTTAAAAATGCTTGTTGATAACGGTGCTGATGTGAATGTTAAAGCGCCATCTTTTTTCGAAGCGCTTGTTGGGTTTACACCGCTGATGAACGCAGCCATTTATAATGAAAGGAAATCTTTTTTTTACCTGCTTGAACACGGGGCAGATCCCAACCTGAAAAGTAAAAAAGGTTTTACTGCCCTGATGCTGCTGGAGCAATCTGAAACAATTGATGATCCCGATATGACGCTGGCATTAATTAATCATGGGGCAATTGTATCAGCAAAAGCGCAAGACGGAACGGATGCCTTATACTACGCAATGAAAAAAGGCAATACACAATCTGCAGAGCTATTAAAAAAATATGCAAATAAATAAATCACCCTTTAATAACTATCTGGATGAAAAGCAAAATTTTTACTGCAATAAGCATCATAGCGTGCTGCACATTTTTATTAACTACACTAACAGGATGGTTGAATAAATCTTCTGCTGCCAGCACTGATGTTATAGCAAAAGCTGCAACCAAAAGCTTGTTTATCTTACAAAAAAGCGGTTATACTTTTACAAACAGGAACACCTCAAAATGCGCATCCTGCCATCATAATACATTAACAGCAATGGCTGCTGCATTAGCTATTCAAAAAGGGATCCCTGTTACAGATTCATTTTCTGCACATAGTATTGAAGCAATGATTAACAACCTGAAGACAGTGGGCAATCCCAATCTTATAAATCAATTCCTGCCGGTAAATTTTGTTGCACCTTATACGTTGCTCGGCCTCTCAGCAGAAAAATACCCTGCCGACATTTATACCGATATATCAGTTGATTATATGATAAGCCAGGCAAAGCCTGATGGTAGTTTTCTTGCAGAATCCGGGAGGGTGCCACTGGAAACGGGCGACATACACCTGGCTGCAATGGCCATAAGGGCAATTCGGTTATATGCACCACCCGCAAAAAAAGCCAAAGTGGATGAACTGGTGACAAAAACAAAAAAATGGATGGAAAATGCAAAACCCGATCAGCAACAGGAGCTTGTTTTTCAGCTCCTCGGCATGCAGTGGTGCGGCAGTGACAAGGATCAAAAAATAAAAGTAGCAGAGAAATTAAAATCCATACAACACCCGGATGGCGGCTGGTCGCAATTGCCCACTATGAAAAGTGATGCTTATGCAACCGGGCAAACATTGTATGCTTTATTTGAAAGCGGCATGCTGAAGCCACAGGATGATGTGTACCAAAAAGGTATAAATTATTTATTAAAAACGCAGGACGAACATGGTGCATGGATTGTGGAAACGAGGTCCTATCCTTTTCAGCCATTTGTGAACAGCGACTTTCCGCCGTATGATGAAAACCAGTTTATTTCTGCCGCTGCTTCAAACTGGGCAACGATGGCGCTTATGGATGCATTGCCCGATAAAATAAAATAATGTTTAAGAATGTATCTTCTTTTACCAGTAAATATAAAATAGCATAAATCTTCTTTCGCTATATTTCCGTGCTGGAAATGCATCCTGGTTTTTTCATTTAATAGTTTTTATTACAGTAATATTTTCTATACAAAAATTGCGGCAATAAATATTTCGCAGAAATATGAAGAATGCCTGCATAAAAAAGTTCACCCCTTTAAACCCGGCTTTTACCGCCATTTTTATTCCGTTTACGGAATACTTCTTGTGCCGTGCGATTTATAAAAATAGATTTGCGTTCAAATAAAACTTATGAGAAAAATTATCAGTTTATCATTCATCTTAATTTGCGCGGTTTGCGGAATGGCGCAACAAGGAAAACCAGCAGCGCCACCAGCTATCGGGCGTGCTTACGGAAAAATTGCAGACTCATCAGGAGTTGCAATTGGCAGTGCTTCAGCATTATTATTACATTCAGTTACAGATACGGCAACTAAGAAAAAGAAACTTATCTTATTAAAGGGAATGGATGTAAAAGCAAACGGCGAATTTAATTTTGAAGATCTTCCCATAGCAACACAGCTCGTGCTGCGTGTTTCTGCAACAGGTTATAAACAGCACGATGAACCTTTTATGATTATTCCGGCGGCAGATAAACCAACTACGGGATCGTCTTCATCTCCTTACGGAAGCATTCCTTCTTTTAACAAAGATCTTGGTTTAGTGAAATTGCAAACAGACGTGAAGACAATGAATGCAGTTGTGGTAACAGGAAAAACACCTTCCATGAAACTGGAAATGGACAAGAAAGTATTTAACGTATCAAACAATATTGTAAGCGCCGGCGGAACAGGTTTGGATGTGATGCGCAATGTGCCATCTGTTAATGTTGATATTGATGGAAACGTTATGCTTCGCGGTGCAACGCCAACAATCTTTGTTGATGGAAGGCCAACAACATTATCGCTCGATCAGATTCCTGCAGACGCTATTGAAAGTGTGGAAGTGATGACAAACCCATCTGCAAAATATGATGCATCAGGCGGCGGCGCGGGCATTTTAAATATCATTTTAAAAAAGAACAGGAAACAAGGATATAATGGAAGTATCTCTGCAGGCATGGATTCTCACGGCGCACCAAATGCATTAATAGGATTGAATGCAAGGCAGGGAAAGATTAATATCAGCGCCAACGGAATGTATAATGGAATGAATGGAAAAACAACTGGCAATACCGATCGCTATACATACCTTACAGATACAACACATTTACTTCAACAGGATTTGAGCCGCAATAAAGGCCATTTTATGTTTGGGCAAATCGGGCTTGATTATTTTGTGAGCAACAAAACAACTTTGTCTGCATCGTATATAAAAGTGCATGGTTCCTTCACTCCAACTGAAGTATCTCATATTCAAACTGACACCATTGGCTCTTTAACAACGCCCACAACTTATTCATTACGCAATTCCAATTCCACCCGCGAATTTGATGTGAACGGCGCACAGCTTGGGTTAAAACATTTATTCGCAAAAGAAGGTGAACAACTGACAGCAGACGGATCGTATTTTGGTGTTACTTCGCACAGCGATGCATTGTACACAACAGATTATTATTCTGGTTTTCCAAATTCAGCAATTGCATCAATCACACGGCAGGAAGTTTTGGGAACAGCATCACCAGCTTTTTTTACGGTGCAGACAGATTATACAGATCCCCTGGGCAAAAAAAAGCAATCAAAACTGGAAGCGGGTTTGCGCGTAAGCATACAGAAACTCAGCAACTACAATAATACTTATGATTTAGATGACAAAGGCGATACAACGCTTGAACCACTCGGAACAAGTAATTATAAAAGTACAGCGCGTGTGTATGCAGGCTATATAAATTTTTCAAGCGCTATTGGGAATTTTGGTTATTCACTTGGATTGAGGGCTGAGAGTTCAAATTACTCAGGGGATTTGCTGAATACAGGACAGCATTTCAGCAACACATATCCTGTAAGCCTGTTTCCATCTATTTTTTTAAGTGAGAAATTAAAACATGACCAGGAATTGCAGTTGAGCGCAACACGCAAAGTAAGCAGGCCAGGATTTTTTCAATTGATTCCTTACACTGATTATTCTGATACATTAAATATCACGCGTGGTAACCCGGCACTCGTGCCGCAGTTCACATATTCATTTGAGTTTTCTTACATGAAAACATTTCCGCACAGCAATACATTATTATTATCTGCTTATTATAAATATACTTCAAACCTAATTACACGTTACCAGGATAGCGGCTCAAACCCTGTGGGGGAAAGGGTTTTAATTAATACGTATGAAAATGCAAATGATGCATATACAGTTGGTGCAGAACTTACATCAACTGATAACATTACAAAATGGTGGGATGTAACATTGAATGTGAACGTTTACAATTCGTACATTAATACAGATAATTTGAAACAACCTTCGCAAGAGGCATTATGGAGCTGGTTTGGAAAATTCAACAGCAATTTTAAATTGCCATCAAATTTCACCATACAACTAACTGCGATTTACCAGTCAAAAACAAATCTTCCGGTTAATCAAAATGCAAACCAGTTCGGGCCGCCGGGTTCAAACACACAAAGTTCATCGCAGGGTTATATAAAATCATATTATGGATTTGATTTGGCTGTTAAGAAAAATTTCCTGAAAAATAATGCAGCATCCATTACTGTAAGCATGACAGATATTTTCCGCACACGCTGGTCTGATCAATACAGCCAGAGCCAATATTTTTCACAGGAATATGACCGGTTGAAAGATCCGCAACTGGTCCGTGTTGTATTTGCATACCACTTTGGAAAAATGGATTTGAATTTATTCAAAAGAAAAAATATGAATGCACAGGGAATGGGCGATGCAGGACAGAGCCTTCAACAATAAAAAGATAACAGGACGGTGGTGGATTTATTAATGAACTTTTGTACATTTATTGACCATTGGTTGCCGGCTGACGTTTTTCAAATTCCGCCACATCGCCAATGCGCAAACGTTAGCGGTTATTGCATTGAAACTTCCGGCACTTAAAAGACAAATAGAAATCTAATAAAAAATATGGACCAGGCAACTCATAAACTTTTCGTTTCAGAACAAAAAGCAAAAGGATTATTTAAAGCTATTGAAGAAAGCGGGTTAATAATTCCCGGGAAATCAGAAAAGCAACTTTGCGATGAAATTGTGCAAATTGCCAAGGAGGATTTTGGAGCAGAAAACCATTGGGGCAAAAAAATTGTAAGAACAGGTATTAATACTTTGCAACCTTATCTTGCAGATCCACCAGATTTGGTCATCCAAGACGGTGATATATTGTTTTTTGATTTTCATCCCGTTTTTGAAGGCTGGGAAGCAGACCTTGGAAGAACATATGTTTTAGGTAACGACCCGTTAAAACAGAAGATAAAGAAAGATACAGAAGCGGCCTGGCACGAAGGGAATAGTTGGTATTTTAAACAAAATAAACTTACAGGGGCGGATTTTTTTAATTACGCTGTAAACCTGGCAAAACGCTATGGCTATGAATTTGGAAACGCTATTGCAGGACACATTATAGGCGAGTTCCCGCATGAACAACCTGATGATCCTAATGATTTATGCCTGGATGTACACCCCGGCAATCACAATGATATTCTTCAATTAGACAAATATGGAAACAAAAGACATTGGATTCTGGAGCTACATTTTGTAGATAGAAAAAACAAAATTGGTGCTTTTTTTGAACAATTACTGACAGCAGAATAGAACAACGATCCGCTAACATGGGAATAGCAGTGGTTTGGTAGTGAGATCATAGCTTTTATTAACGATTATTAAAAGCCACATTATAAGAGAGGAAATTGAAACAGATAAAACACAAGCAGGGCAAGTCTTCTATCTGTTTCTTTGTAGTGACCGCGTTAGTATTTAAACTTCATTTAATCTTAACTGAAATCCAATGTATTATGATCTGTAAGATATATCTGGTGAAACACTGGTGAAACAATTTCGTCGCGAAATTCGCTTACTCAATTATTCTATGCTAAGATATTTGATTTACTGAAATAATATTAAAAAGGAAGAACATTTATTTATGATTATAATTCAGGTTCGATTCCTGTCGAGACCACCTCTTGAGAAGTTAAGCTCCTTTTAATAAGGCGGCTTTTTTTATTGTCTTTTAAAATGCCCGCCAGTTGCGGGATTGGCGCAAAAATGGAATTGATTCTTGGAGTTCGAACAAGGTCATTTTTCTTATTATAGAGAATCCCATCAGGAAATAACATTTGTTGCAATTTTCTTTTCTCGTCAAACTTGCTCAAAGTCCATACATCACTCACATTCGTAGCAATTGTAAGGCTTTTTTCTACAATGGAAATAATGTTCGAACTGCTTATTTCAGCATTAACCATTTTTTCAAGCTCATTCTTTTGCTCTTTATACTTTTCGCTGAACTTTAAGAACAGAGCCCTGTCAACATCACCTTGTATAAACCTTTCCTCAAGCTGTTCAATCTTATGAAGCAATTCTGAAAGCTGTTTTTTAGTTTGTTGCTGTTCTTTCATTTTGCTTTGTAGCGTTATTTCAACGAGCTCTGTTAGGGCATCTTTTAATTCTGACAAACAAGCCCTATCAAATTCAAAGTGCTTTAAATTCTCTTTAAAACGATTATTAAGATATTCGGCATTTACATTCACGCAACTTCCCTGATTGCGTGATTTATAATAATAAATTCCTTTCTGCTGATAACCTGTAAACGGAGATAATGAAATTTCATCTTTGGCAAAACCTTTTAATGGTAAAGCCTCAATTTTAAATTGCTTTGGTATTCCATTATGGGGATTTTCTGCGATCACATTATTTGCTTTCATAAAAAGTTCTTCTGAAACCAAAGCCGGATGATTTCCTTTAAATATTTCATCAGGTGTTAATGTGCTTGCTATGTAACCACAGTAAAAAGGATTGGATAAAATCCTTATAAAGCTTTTATAGTGGATTTTGCAGCCTAATTTGTTTAAGTAATCAACTATTTCCTTGTTGGTTAATTTTCCTTCTGCTTTTAACTCGAAACCTTTCTTTAATAATTCGCCATCAGGATTAATAAAATACTTATGATTCTTAGCCCTTTCTTTTCTGTGCAAATTTGTATATCCGAACGGGGTTGCACCAACCCAAAATCCATTTCTTACGTTTTCAATCATTCCCTTAATTACTTTATCCTTCCTTAACTCGTTATCAAACTGGCTGAACAAATAGAAAACATCCCGTTGAAATCTTCCTCCCGGAGAACTTGTATCTACCTCCTGCGTTACTGCAATAACTTTAATCCCTATTTTTTGCAACTCCTGACTAAGAAAAGATGCATTAGTCCCGCTTCTTGAAAACCTGTCGTAGGAATAAACAAGGATGGTATCAATACTTTTATTTCGTTTTGCAAACTCAATCATCTTTTTAAATTCCTTTCTCTCATCCTGTTTAGCAGATTCAAAAGTTCCCCCAAAATATTCAGCGACCTGAAAATTTTTCTTTAAGGCATATTCGGTGCAGTAACGTTTCTGGCTTTCCAAACTGCTGTTATTCTCTGCCTGTTCACGACTTGATACTCGGGTGTAGATAACACAAACAGATGTGTTGCGCTGTTTGCTTGTATCAATTTGTTTGCTGAACTGTTTTAATCCGCTTGGGATAATCGTTTTCATAATTAATCCTTTGAATTGTCTGGTAACATAATTTTTATAATAACTGAGGCATAAGACCCAATTAATTCAAGTCTTCTTTCCGAATTATTATTTATCGTTTCTTCCGGCGCTATGAATTTACCTTTTCGTTTTTTATTGATTGTATTTCTTACATTAATTTTTTGGATTACCGTTTTAATCTTTTTCACTGTTATTAACTTGACAGAGAAATTGTCTTATACATTTTTCTCCCTTCGTTCAATAACCTGTTTGTTACAGTGTTTTATCTATAAATCAAATTTTAATCTTGTCTGTTATTTCTGCTAAAACGATTTTACCTTTTTCGGTTACAATTTTTATATCCTGATATTGCCCCCGTGCAATAAGGCTGCTTACATGGTTTGTTATTTTTTCTAACGACTTATTGCGTTTAATGCTGACGAAATAATTTTTGTTATTAGTTAGCTTAATTGATAGTTCTTTAAAGTCTCCCATTTGTATCAATTCAAGAATTTGTTTTTCTTTTTCATTTAAGATTGCAATTTCTTTTATCGCTTCGTCTTTTATTTTTTTGTTGCTAAAAAATTCTTCAAAGATTTTATAAAGATTAATAATTGTAAAATCAAATACTTCCATATCGTTTTTTAATGCTTGCAGGCTTGCTTCGCTTGTCCTGTTATCTCCAAAATAGAGATAACCACATTGCCCATTTTCTGTTACCTGAAGAAAGATTGGTTTTTTATCAATCTGCATGGAAAATATCATAAGAAAAAGAAGGTTTACATGTTTTAATTCAGAATTAAATTGTGAAATATTTTTCAATAAGTATTTTTCATATTCTTCAGCAGTATAACCGGGGGCAGGGGGGAAAAAACCATTTTTCATATTTTCAGAAAAGGCTTCCGCAATTATTTTAAAATTCTCTTTGCTGTTGCTTTGAAAAAGATATTTTTTTACCTGTTTAATTACAGGAATGGACATATTAAATTCTCTAAGCCTGACAATAATCCTGAGCCAGATATATTCCACAAAAGAAAATCTCCTCCACTCAGTTCCATCACGCCTGTTATCAATCAAACCCTGATCATCCCAGTTTGTTATCCATCGGTGTGTAATCCCGACATCACTGATGGTGAATTGTGGCAGTAGTAGTGCTGTAACCCTTTTCACTGTTCCCCAATAATCTTTTTGGAAAGCAGTTATCAGCGTTTCGCCGGATAAATTATCGAGTTTAAATTCAGTTATTTTCATAATCGTACATGAATGTACGAAATGCATTAAATATTTCAAAAAAATTTTTAGTCACCTACGGTGAATTGCGTTTTTGTGATATTCTTTCAGAGAATTCATTCTATCAAAAATGCGATTCGAAAGTATTGGAATAAATGAAAAGTTCGAATAATAATCCAAGAGGTTATTGTGTATGAAAATAAAATTAGAAGTGATGAATGATTTGATTTAAAATTATAATCGCAATTTAATTTTTTTAAATAAAATTTTTTAACTTCGCGCAGTTGCGCGTAAATAGAAAACAGGGATTAAATTTTCCAATACGTAGTAATATGTTCTTTTAATTTTTTCTCCCTTTTGATGAAAAAGTCTTTCAAATTATTTGGATCAATTTCTTTTTGATCTATGAAACCAAGTAAATATCCTTCTTTAATAAGCTTTGGTATTCGTTTTAATACTATTAAAGCGTCTAACTCATTTGCCATATGTCTTGGAACCATTGTATAGCTGCAAATGCTCAAAAGCAATCTGTCTTTGAGTCCTTTTGGCAATCCGTTTTTTTCAGTTTCAAAATCATCTACTTTTAAAAATTGGTATAATACAAATGAATCTTTCCTTCTTTGGAAGTAAATGTTTTCAAATTCAATTGATGGATTTTGATTGCTAAATAAACGTGACAGAATGTATTTTGAATTTGAATCAAAACGAGTAAAATCATCTTTCAGGTATCTCATTTTGTATTCTGTTATTTCTGCATTTAACTTCTTGATTAAATTATTTATATCAATGTTTCTAATTTCTTTTATTTTAATGTATATAGAATTTCGGATTGAACTATGAGTAATAGGTTCTGATAGCAACATGCGAAAAGCACCAAACGCATCAATATATTTAATCATGGTATCAATTTTATTATTGATAGTATTCTCTTCATCTGTTTTTTGAATTGGAGATAAAACCAGTGGAAAGCTTAAAGATGGAGAAACTCCTCTATATGAAATTAGTTTGAATCTATGTTCTGGAGTTGTGTCTCCAATTTCAAATTTTTTTAACTTAATATACATATCACTAAAAAAGCTGAAATCAGATTTAACAAAAAAATAAAATGAGTTCGGGTCTTTATTGTCGAGGAGGAGCTTTGATTCAGTTGTTTCTTTGTATTTTGTATTCTCTTGTGTCCAGCTACTAAAACGTGTTCCTATTTTTTCAAAATCTTTATTTTCTGAATCTTTTTCCGTGTTTCTAATTGTAATTGCATACTTAGCTCTTAGCCACGCTTTAAAAAAATCTTGGTCATCATCAATACTGTTTAATACGCTGATTTTACTTTTCCAAATTTGGTCAAGTTCCTTTATTTTAAAGTCATCTTTAACATTAGATAAAAGAAAGCTCTTCAAAAGTTCGGTTTGAGTTAAGTTCAAACCTCTGTCATTCATTGTTTCAAAAATTGTATATGCACTTTCGCTTGTTTGAGTTAAAATTTCAATAAACACAAGTTTTTCTGTGAGCCAATTTGTAAAGAGGGGGAAAACAGATTCATCTAAAAGGCTTGGTGGAAAAAGGTCTTTAATGTCATTATATCTTTCAAGTATAGTTTTGCAAGATTCATTTTTCAATATAGTCTCATCAAAAGCCGCTCCTTTGTAGAGAAAATTCAGCATTTTATCCCTTTCAGATATATTCATATTATAGGATTCTACCCCATAATGCTCTGAATAAATATAGCCTTCGAATTTATCTTTTGTTTTTAAGATTTCTTTGTATTTGTGATTTAAAAATATCATCAATAAAATAAATGATGTCAACCTTTGTTGCCCGTCAACGATACTGTACTCCGAATTATCCATGTATAGTACGATGGGACCCATATAGTATTTATCATAATTGGCTACGTCTTTTTGAGAATGAAATTTTGACCAGTTCGCATTGAAGCTACGCTCCAAATCAATTAATAAATCTTCAATGTGATTACGTTTCCATTTATATTCCCTTTGAAAATAACCTACCTTATAATGTCTTTCAAAAAGAATATCCTTTAATGATTTGCTTTTAGCGTCAATACTATTTGCGGCGTTATTCATTTTATTTCAATTCGTTAATAATTAATTGTAAAAGGTAAAAGGCATTTTCGTAAACTTTTTTATTTGTTTCAGTAGGAGCAACTTCCCCATGAAAAAGCATGCAACGTAAAGCATATATAACTTTGATACATCCCTTAGAAACAGTTTCTGTATCACGGATAATTTTACATGAATTTTTTGATTTTAAAGTGAGGTAATCCCTTTTTAAGGAAGACGCACTAATTACACTTATTGGTTTTTTGGGATTTATTGCTTCAAAAAGTTTGTAAATTTTATTTTGAATTTTATTATCAAGTCTTATATAATCAGCATCTTTCCTTAATTCTTCTAAATCATAAACTGGCTTCTTGAAGTCTAACAAAACTTTTCCATCTTTTGCTTGAATATAAGCTTGAATATAAGATGATGTTTTTTCTGCTTTATAAATATTCCCATCAGCATCAGTATCAGGTTTATATTTTTCTGGATTTTCAGTTAAGGAAAGATTTCGAAATGACAAGCGAGTGTCATTATGGGTAAGATGAATTTTATCAAGCTGAAAATGTAGTTCGGCAAAATAGCTTTGAAATTTCAATGCGTCATAATCACTTGTGTTATCGAGAAAATTTTTAATTATTTTTCTGGGCTTACTATCAATATGGTCTTGCAGTTGTTTAATTATATCAGAGTCTTTTTTCTTTAACAATGGATATTCTGCTACATACCACGAGTTGAATGGAATCCATGCTTTAAGAAAAAAAATGTAATAGTCAGGTTCTGATTGTTCAAACCAAAGTTTTAAATGATTCATTCTTTACCTATTAATATTTGCTCAATTTCTTTACTTGCTTTTTTCAAGCGCTCATTGGTCTTGTCTTTTAATTGCTGTGCTTTTTGCCTAATGTCTATAATATGTTTGGCAATTTCCTTTTGCTTGTCTAATGGAGGAATTGGCAATGACAATAAACCTATTTCGTCAAGATTTATATTGGCTCTTGCAACTGGTCTTTTAATTCTATCTAAAATTGATTGCCCGAAAACAGATTTTAAGAAAAACATAACATACTCTGGAATTACATCAGTTTTGAATCTCACTAAGGCAATCGCTTGATTAATGTTGCCTTCTCGTTCATAATCATAAACACCAATTTCGCCAATCGTTGCTCCAACAATTGCGATGAGTAAATCACCTTTCTTCAAATGTGAAGATTTGAGCATCTTGTTGTGAATTTCGGGTTTGATATAGATTGCATTGTCAAAATCAATTTTACTAATTTCTCCGCTACGAATAAAAGGGACACCTAAAATTTTATCTTTCGTATAGGCATCTCCACCTGAAGGTGGCGTTGCACCGCTTGTAATTAAAATTGTCTTCTTCTTAAAATATTCAACAGGATATTTGCCTTTATGAAGTTCTTCATAAAGTTCTTTGAATTTTGCTTGGTAAAAATATGGGTCAAATCTATTACCTGATAATTCATTCAAGCGCAAGCCAAATATTCTGTTGTGCAAAGTACTTGCAATTGGTTTAGGCATTGATAGTCCTAACTCTTTTAATAAGTAATCATCAATGCTTGCCAAAATCTTTTCTGCTTCAACTTCATTCTTCTGTTTTTGTTCAATTACTTTTTTAGTGATTTGTAAAATACGTTTGTCATAGATGATTGGTATTGAAAGCAACGCAGGATAATCTAATGCAGGTCTTGTTCCGCCTGCACTTCTTCTGTGTGCTAACTTTTCGCCGATGTCAGAATTTAGAAACGCTGCAAGTGTTTCACTAATTTCTTTGTCTTCAGTTTTTATTACACAAACATGTTGATTGATGTTGCCAATGAATCCTTCGGGCGCAACTGATGCCACTGCCATTCTTCCAACGCCAGTAATTTTTACGAGTAAATCTCCTGCCGAAACTTGACTGCGTTTCAACATCTCGTTATGTGTTTCGTGATTGATATATTTGCAGTCGTCAAATTCTAAAACTCCTGTTGGCGAAAGATTTTGAACTCTTAAAAATGGTATGCCGTTTTCTTTTTCTGTGTAATACAATTCGCTTTCGGTTGTCTTTGGGGTAGCTCCACTTGAAACCCTTACAACATAATCTCTTAATTTTTTTGGCTTTTTAGCTAATACTTTCTTTTCAAGTTCAATTAGGTCAGGATCATAAAAGAAGGGATCAAAACGTTTTTGTAATTCACTTTTTTGCAAAATGAAAATCCTCTTTGGATTCAGCGATTTTGAAACAGTATAACTGTTCATTACTTTTCTATCTTATTAATATGAACAATAAACTTGGCAAGCTCTTTTCCTATTTCAGTTAATTCGTTGTTGTTTGTATTTCGCCCCGTGGCATCATAGCCAATGTCTTCAGCTATTGCCATAAAAATAGGATAGTCGTCTAATGCTCTTTGTTTAGCAAAAAGATATTTTTCAGTCAATTCTTCTTTAAATAAATTCACATTATCAGTAAATAAAGTTTGAATAGCCGACTTATCGACCTGTATTATTTCTGTAATTTCCTTTTTATTTGCCTTTGGGTTTTTCTTTTTAGCTTCTTCTTCCAAAGTTTTGATTGCAGCCTCTTTTTCTCTTTCCCATTTTTGAATGGTAACAATATATTTTGCATCAATCTTTATTTTCTCTTTCAGTTTTTCTTTTTGATTACTGATTTTCTCAGTTTGCTTCTCTTTGTGTTTACGCAGAAACAAAACCGAACTTTTAACTCCTGCACCAGTTGCACTAAAGGCTGTTTGCGGCATTGAAACAACTGCAATAATGCGATACATCTCTTCAATATTATCCCTTACATATTGCAGACTGCTATTGGTTAAAATTCCATCGGGAAGTACAACCGCTAAATATCCATATTCAGTTAAAAACTTATGGCACTGCTCCAAAAACAAAACTTCGGTAGATTGACTATCACGCAAAGAAGCCGTGCTGCTTGCAGTTGTATTTAGCCAATCCACTTCTTTTACAGCTAAATTGTATTGATGCATATATGCTTTTTCGGTTTGCTTAATGCTGCTTCCGAAAGGTGGATTAGTAATGATAAAATCAAATGAACTGTAAACAAATTCTTTGTTCTTTGATTTTGTTTGTATATCCTTATCACTCAAAAGTCCATCTAATGCAATTACATTGGTGTGTCCGTCATCGTGAATAATCATATTCATTTTGGCGGTTCTTGCAATTTGATCGTTTATTTCAATGCCGAATAAATTCTTCTCGGCAAAGTCGTGCCAATAGCGAAAATGATCTTTTTCTTCCTTTGCCTTATCATAAAATTCATTGGCTTGTTCTCTCACTTTGTCTAAAGCGTGTAGTAGGAAACCACCGCTACCGCAACTTGTGTCTAATACTCGGCTGTGGTTGTTTATGGGCAAACTATCAACAATAAATTTTACAATTGGTCTTGGTGTGAAATACTGCCCGAAGTCGCCACGAAAAAAACTACCCATAAAAGTTTCAAAAGCTTTGCCTTTGCTGTCAAGATCGGTTTTATTAAGGTTTATTCGTTGAAAATATTTTACAATTGTTAGCGTTTCGGTTGCCGTTAATGTAATGTCGTCTTTAAAAACTTCGGGGTCTTTTTTTCTACCTTGTTCATAAAGTCCTTTTATACGTTCTAGCAAATCTTCGGGAGTTTCGTCGCGGAATAATTGAAAGTCGTAGGGCTGTCCAATTTTTCTTGGGTGTTTCTCGTCCCAAATTTTACAAAAAATTAGTTTGTCTAATTCATCAAATGCTACGCTTGGATTACGCTGACCTCCACCCCAAAGTGCCTGATGGGCTTGAATGAAAATCTTTGTAAGTTCGTTTTCGCTTACTATTTCAAGTTCAAAAAACTTTTGTTTTACGTTTGGGTCTGATTCATTAACTAAATTAGTTTCTGTTTCAGCTTCAGATTGTAAAAAACCACCTTTAACATACTTGTAA
>Ga0206830_1021_pt1 | contig 44654 bp, 45 predicted proteins | sample Alteio_BWOrgCont_76_FD_152884 | JGI IMG/M metagenome (GOLD analysis project Ga0206830, IMG submission 152884) | Enriched cells from forest soil in Barre Woods Harvard Forest LTER site, Petersham, Massachusetts, United States -... | ecosystem: Environmental > Terrestrial > Soil > Temperate forest >... | reverse complement strand
AGTTTCGGGTGCTCTGTCTATAGAACGCCTTCTTTGCTCAAGGCCAATTAACAAGGAAAATACCGTAACAAGAACAAACTTGAGAAGGTCAGGTGGTAATTGATTGAGAATATCTTTCATTGATAAGGGAGGTGATGATGTATTTAACGAGGACCCCACTATAATTGAGATTGAAAAGAAAGCCGCAGCCATATTTGGTAAAGAAGCCGGTTTGTTTTGCCCTTCTGGTACTATGACTAACCAGATAGCTATTAAAATGCATACTCAGCCGGGAGATGAGTTGTTGTGTGATGTAACGGCCCATGTGTATAATTTTGAGGGTGGAGGAGTTGCATTTACATCGGGTGTACAGCCAAGATTAATACAAGGAGATAGAGGTAGGTTTACAGCCAAGCAATTGAGTGATTCACTTCATCCTGATGCTGACTGGCTACCACGTACTACACTTGTTGTGGTTGAGAATACCAGTAACAAGGGTGGAGGTAGCTACTATAAGCTTGAGAACGTAAAGGAGATTGCCAAAGTATGTACCGATAATAAGATAAAGTTGCACATGGACGGTGCCCGTATATTCAATGCACTGGTTGAAACAAATGAGGATCCATTGGAATATGGCAAGGTATGCGATTCTGTTTCCATATGTCTTTCTAAAGGCTTAGGTGCACCGGTGGGCTCTGTGTTAATAGGTACCAAACAGTTTGTTGCTAATGCGCGCAGAATACGTAAGCTGTTAGGTGGAGGAATGAGGCAAGCCGGTTACCTTGCCGCAGCTGGTATTTATGCATTAGATAATAATGTAAAGCGCCTGAAAGATGATCATAAACGGGCCAAGCACTTAGGCAGTTTACTACAAGGTAAAAGCTATATTGATAGTGTATTACCTGTCGATACCAATATTGTAATATTTAACCTGTCCGATAAAATGCCTTCAGCTAAGTTTGTTGCTGAATTGGCAAAAGAGAATATACTCGTTTCTTTAATGGGTACACAAATGGTGCGTATGGTAACACACCTTGATTTTACTGAAGAAATGCTTGAAATAACCGAAAAAATACTGAAGAAAATATAATATGCCATATCACTTTTATACTGCCGAAGTAACTAAGATCATTAATGAATCGCATAACACAAGGCGGTTCTTTTTTAGAATACCCGAAGTACAAGACTTCAAGTATGGTGCGGGGCAATTTGTAATGCTTGACCTGCCTATTGATTCAAAGATAAAGACACGTTCATATTCTGTTGCATCTGCGCCGAATGGAACGAATGAGCTTGAGTTACTCATATCGCTGAATGAACAAGGCCTTGGAACGCCATACCTATTCAATAACATAAAAGTAGGCTCACAGCTGCCATTGTCACAACCTGCGGGTAAGTTTATGCAACCTGCTTTTACCAATATTGAGATCGATATTTGTATGATCTGCACCGGTACTGGTATAGCTCCTTTCAGGGCTTTTTTGCATGATATAAAGAACAGAAATGTGCCCCACGGCAACATACACCTGATATTCGGTAGCCGTTACCAGAGGGACCTTTTGTACCGGACTGAAATGGAAGAGCTGACAAAGACCCTGCCGGGGTTTCATTACACAACGGTGCTGTCTCGTGAAGATGATCTGACCTATACCGGTGAGAAAGGTTATGTACATGCCATATATGAGAAGTTATACGCTGATAAGCGCCCTGCCATGTTCTACCTCTGTGGCTGGAAAGCCATGATCAAAGAAGCGCGTGACAAGCTGCAGGCTATGGGTTATGACAAAAAAGTCATTAAATTCGAACTATACGACTAGGCAATGTTATAAACGGGGTAAATTTCTTACCTTTGAACCTTACAAAAGACATAGTATGAAGACTGTATTATTTCGTGAAGCTTTACGTGAAGCAATGTCAGAAGAAATGCGCCGCGATGAGCGCGTGTTTTTGATGGGTGAAGAAGTAGCTCAATATAATGGAGCCTATAAAGTGAGTCAAGGTATGCTTGATGAATTTGGTGCTCGCCGTGTTATTGATACACCTATTGCTGAGCTTGGTTTTACAGGTATTGGAGTAGGTGCAGCCATGAATGGTTTACGTCCTATTATCGAATTCATGACCTTCAACTTTTCCCTAGTTGCAATTGACCAGGTAATTAATTCAGCATCTAAAATGCTCGAAATGTCTGGCGGGCAATTACCAATGCCAATAGTATTCCGCGGCCCTACCGGGTCTGCCGGTATGCTTGGTGCACAGCACTCAAACTCTTTTGACAACTGGTACGCTAACTGTGCGGGTTTAAAAGTAATAGTACCATCTAACCCTGCCGATGCTAAAGGATTATTAAAATCGGCTATACGCGATAATGATCCTGTTGTATTCATGGAATCGGAACAGATGTACAGCGACAAAGGCGAAATACCTGAAGGAGAATACCTTATTCCTATTGGAGTTGCCGATATCAAGCGCGAAGGGAAAGATGTAACCATTGTGTCTTTTGGTAAGATCATGAAAGTGGCTTTGGCTGCCGCCATTGAATTAGAAAAAGAAGGCATTTCTGCTGAAATTATCGACCTGCGTTCTATACGCCCTATTGATTATGCTACTGTAATAAACTCAGTTAAAAAGACCAACCGCCTTGTCATACTTGAAGAGGCATGGCCTTTGGGTTCTATAGCTACCGAAGTTGCATTTAAAGTGCAAAAAGATGCATTTGATTATTTAGATGCTCCTGTGCTTCGTGTTACCTGTGCCGATGTGCCTTTGCCTTACGCTCCAAACCTTATTGAGGCTGCATTGCCAAATGTGCCTAAGTTGGTGAAAGCTGTTAAGGAGGTTATGTACGTGGCTAAGTAGTTAGCGGTTTCTTCATACATACACTGTACTCCATTCCTTCGTAAGGCGGGTAATTAGGAATAATTGAATATCCTATTTTCTTGTACAACGGAATTGCTTCTACCTGTAGCGTTCCTGTTTCCAAAACTGAATTTGAATAATTAAGCTCTTTGGCCCAATTTTCCAATTCTTTCATCAAAGCAATTGCTATTCCTTTTCCTCTTTGCTCATGTAATACAAATATTCGTTTCATTTCCGCACTTTCTTCATTGAATTCCTTAAAGCAACCACAAGCAACAGGTTTGCCATCTAGGTAACCAACAATTACAGTATCTATTTTTTCTACACTGTTATGTTTTGTGTATTCACCTTGAACATTCGGGTAGCGGTCCCAGAGGTCTTTATCAAGTGCCTTAATAAGTTCCCTGAAGTCAGTTGATGCAGATGTGGTTCTCTTGAATTCGAGCATAAAGATAGTTCATTAAAATAGCAGCACAAAAGTAAATATTCATATGATATCAACAGCTCAGATTATATAATGGAAAATTGTATATAATTGCCTTAAATAAAAGCATATGAAAAAACTTATCTTAGCATTGAGCCTTGGTGTAATTGTGGTAGCGGCCTATTCGTTTACGTCTGATAAGGATAAAGAATGCCCTGCAGAGGGGAAGGCAAATCCGAAGAAAGGTAAAGATGCGGTATTGAAGCCAAGAGAGAAGAATGTAAACAAACATAAGAACAGGCAAAGCGTTCCGCAAATTGGCGATTACGATAAGAGCGTTACCATACAAGGAATGTACGATAGTAAAGACGATTCATTATGGAGCGAAGAGAAAGCATGCTCATTGACCGGTTACTTTTTCAGAGCAGTTGATAATAACATTGAATCGTGTAATTGTTTTACTGAAGACAAAGCAAAATACAGTACCAATATTTACCTGTCTCCAACTCCTATTGATAAGAATACACGCCTGGCTGATTGCATAGTAATAGTGGTTATGCCATATTCACGAACCATAAATAAGGACTGGACGGCTGATAACCTGAACGATAAAATGTTTGGCAAAAAGCTGACAGCATCTGGCTGGCTTATATATGATTTTACGAAAAGTGTAGGCTCTATAATGACCAATTCTAATGGGTCACATCCTGAAAGACGCAGTATTTGGGGTATATGTCCAATGACTGACCTGAAGGTGGCTGAATAATTTTAATTGCTGGGCGCCAGGAAAGACTGTACGCCAATTAACTGGTCGTAATAGATCCCGTTCGGGCGGTTATAAACGTAAATAGTATACTTATTCTCTGTTTCTGAATGATTACCTTCGATAGGAGTAACGTCAGCAATTTTAGAATGATCGGCCAGGAAAGCATACTGATAATCATAATACCCCTGTTTTAAATAAAGGTCAGCCACATATTCTTTTAAGCTGTCAACATAGTGCATCATATATTGTTTCTTGCATTGCCAATCGCTTAGTTGTCCAAAAATGTAAACATTACCAGCAGTGCAAGCAGTGTCAATCTTTAAAAAGAAATGCACCAGTGCATAATCGCTGGTAACACTACTTGTAGTACTATCCTCGTCCTTATTCAATATAAGATACTGCCCGTCTATATCATTCTGAAATATATAGGCTTCCCTTCCTCTGGGTTTATCAGGGTGCATTTCTATCTCTGTATAATCATGGTTAGGAACAAAGCGTTGAATGTTTTCACTGATAAGTCTGAAGCTTGTCATATCAACATTGCGGAACTGGTTGCCTCCGTCAAATGAATTCCCAAAATCTGACAGGTATTGAAGAGCGGTATCCGTCACAAATTGAGGTTGCAGTCCGCTAATGCAATTATCCCATCGGCCATTTTGCAGTATAAACACCTTCATTGCCTGAAAAGGATCTTCTACACGGTAACGTGACGTATTAATGGTGAATAGTATCTCCTGTTTGGTATAAAGATCGGAGCCTATTCCCCTGCTTTCCCTGGCATGTATCGAAAGGTCTTTTTCATACACCATAAACCGACGGGTTATTATTAAGCTATCGGGGTTGTTATTAAGGTATACTTTAAGCAGGTAATTACCTGTAATGGTCATTTGCATGTTTTTATTGGGCAGAGTAATGGAGTAGTGGGTATAGGACTGCTGGGTAAGTGAAGATGTGGTGTAATTCGTCACAAAATCTTGCTGAAACCCTTTTAAATAATCGAAGGTGTTAATATCACTTGGCTGCCAGTCTGCGTCGCAGTGAACAAAGGTGTAATAGTATGATTTGATATCTCCATCCAGGTCATCAAACTCCAATTGTAAGCGCTGGCTCGAATTTAATTCAATGATGGGTGGAGAGAATTTCCAGCCAATTTGATGCAGTTGTACGGTGCGTATTGTATTCCGGTATGTGTGGTCATAATACCTAAGCCGCAGCGAGTCAGAGTAGTCAATCCTGTTTTTTTGAGCTAATAGGGGCAAATAGCTGCAAAAAAGGATTAGAAAAATACCTGCAAAATGACTAACTTTGCGATTCTTGTTTACCATAGGTACAAAGATAAGACTGTAAAATTAATAATAGCATGAACGTATATTTCGACAACGCCGCTACCACCGCAATAGACCCGGAAGTACTTAAAGAAATGGTTAATGTGCTGGGCAGTAAGTTTGGTAATCCTTCTTCTATTCATTCGTATGGCAGAGAGGCCAAAGCTTTAATTGAAAAAGCAAGAAAAGCCGTGGCTACCTACCTTAACGCATCTCCGTCCGAAATATTTTTCACATCGGGTGGAACAGAGGCAGATAATATGGCTATTCGTTCAACTATTGATGCATATAACATTAAGTATATTATATCGAGCCCGCTGGAACACCATGCTGTATTGCATAGTATTGATGAAATGGTTAAAGCAGGTAAGGTAAAGGCAAGTTTTGTAAAGATCAAGAAAGATGGCCATATTGATATGCAGGATCTGGAAAGATTATTAAAAGAGCACCCTAAGTCATTGGTATCGTTAATGCATGCTAATAATGAAATAGGTAATATGTTACCAATAGATGAAGTAGCTGAGTTATGTGCTAAATATGAGGCTATCTTCCATTGCGATACGGTTCAATCGGTTTGCCATTACCCGATAGACCTTCAAAAGACAAAAGTTCACTTTATAGCGGGTGCAGCACATAAGTTCCATGGCCCGAAAGGTGTTGGCTTTATTTATGTGAACGGAAATTTAAAGATCCATCCGCTTATTTATGGTGGAGCGCAAGAACGTAATATGCGAGGTGGAACTGAAAACGTAGCTGGCATTGTTGCCTTGAGCAAGGCAATGGAATTAGCGCATAAGGAAATGAAAGAACATGCTGCCCACATTCAGGGAATTAAGGATTATATGATACAGAAACTGGAAAGTACTATACCGGGTATAGAGTTTAATGGTGATACAAAGGGCTGTTCTCTCTATACCGTGCTTAATGTTATGTTCCCACCAACAGAAGATGCTGAGATGCTTTTAATGAAACTTGATATAAATGGTATTGCCTGTTCAGCAGGTAGTGCATGTACTTCCGGCAGCATGCAAGGCTCTCATGTAATTGAAGCACTTGGTAAGAATGTAGACTCACGCCCTGTAATTCGTTTCTCATTCAGTAAATACAATACCAAAGAAGAAGTTGATTTTTGCATTGATAAGCTCAAGGCATTCTTCAAACAACCTGTTTCAGCTTAATGCAGCTTACCGATACGCACACACATCTTTTCGCCACTGAGTTTGATACCGACAGGGCAGAGATGGTAAAGAGGGCTGTAGAAAAAGGCATTACCCGTTTGTTTCTCCCTAATATTGATGCAGAAAGCATAGAAGCAATGCTTTCTATGTGTAAGGCTTTTCCTGATACTTGTTTCCCAATGATGGGTTTGCACCCTTGCTCCGTTTTCGATGACTATGAAAGCCAATTGGCTATAGTGAGAGAATGGCTAGACAAGGAAAAGTTTTATGCAATTGGTGAAATGGGTATAGACCTATATCACGATGTAACCTATGCTGAGCAACAAAAGAAGGCTTTTCGTAAGCAGGTAGAGTGGGCAAAGGAATTGGGCTTGCCAATTGTTATCCATTGCCGAAACTCATTCAATGAGGTGATGGAGATAGTAACAGAAATGAAGGACGATAGGCTTAAAGGAATATTTCACTGCTTTTCAGGTACACTTGAAGATGCTAAAAAGGTAATGGCACTTGGTGATTTTATGATGGGCATTGGCGGAACAGTTACCTATAAGAACACTACTTTACCGCAGGTTCTTGCTCAGGTTCCCTTGGAGTATATAGTACTGGAAACCGATTCTCCCTATTTGACTCCGGTACCATTCCGGGGTAAACGTAATGAAAGCTCGTATTTATATTATGTGGCTGAAAAGCTATCTCTTATTTATAACTTGCCAATAAAGCAAATAGCAGATAGTACCACTAAGAACTCGATCAAGGTTTTCGGAAGATAAAAGCCATGTTGCAATTAGTAAAAGATTTTATTGGCCTGTTTTATCCTGAGGTATGCCTTTGCTGTGGCGAAGAATTAGGTGTGAAGGAAGAATTTATATGTACAATGTGTGTATATAAATTACCGAAAACCAACTTCCATAAAATGCAGGGTAACCCATTGGCAAAAGTGTTTTGGGGTAGGGTAGAGCTTCACTCAGTTGCGGCATATTGCCATTATCAAAAGGGTAATACAGTTCAGGGACTGGTTCATGAAATTAAGTACAATGGTAAGAAAGATCTTGGTGCATATCTTGGTAAGCACTACGGGTTTGACTTGAAGGGATCTGAATTATTCAATAGGGTAGATGCTTTAGTATACATTCCATTGCACCCGAAGAAACTTAAAAAGAGAGGATATAACCAAAGCGCATATTTTGCTGAAGGCTTATCGCTAAGCATGGGTGTGCCGGTATTGCATAATGCTATAAGCAGAATAAAGAATACTGATACCCAAACCCGAAAATCAAGGTATGAACGCTGGGAGAACGTAGAAGGCATTTTCAAGGTGGATAAGATTGAGGAGTTAAAAGGTAAGCATGTGCTATTGGTGGATGATGTTATAACTACCGGCTCTACCATTGAGGCTTGTGCGCATGAACTTATTAAGGCCGGAGTGGGTAAGGTGAGTGTGGTCGCTATTGGTTCTGCAGATACCATAAGTTCTATATAGGTTTTAGCTCTAATTCAGTTAAAATCAATGATAATTGGTTAATGATTTAAAAATATCTTAACTTTGTAGGATAGTTAAAATTTAACGCATGAAGTTTTTTATAGATACAGCTAATTTAGACCAGATAAAAGAAGCTCACGATCTGGGTGTTCTGGACGGAGTAACAACCAACCCATCGTTGATGGCAAAGGAAGGAATTGTAGGTAAGGATAAAATATTTGCCCACTACCGTAGAATTTGCGAGATCGTTGAGGGCGACGTAAGCGCCGAGGTTATTTCTACTGACTTTGATGGTATTATTAAAGAAGCGCTTGAGCTGGTTACCATACATCCGCGTATAGTAGTAAAAGTGCCTATGGTAAAGGATGGTATTAAAGCTATTAAGTTCCTTACCGGTAAAGGCATTAAAACAAACTGTACGCTTATTTTTTCTCCAGGCCAGGCTTTGTTGGCTGCTAAGGCAGGTGCTACATACGTTTCTCCTTTCATAGGTAGGTTAGATGATATTTCGATTGACGGTGTTGAGCTTATTGCACAATTACGTTTGATATTTGATAATTACAATTTCACAACCCAGATATTAGCGGCTTCTATTCGCCACCCCGTTCACATTATTAAATGTGCTGAAGTAGGTGCCGATGTTGCTACTTGCCCACTAAGTTCAATTCTTGCTCTCCTTAAGCATCCGCTTACTGATAGTGGCCTTGAAAAGTTCCTTGCCGATTATAAGTCTTCACAAAAAACAGAAAAAATAAACGCGTAATATGAAATCATCAAAGAAATTTAGCCTGTTAACTTTGGTAGTAATTTTACTTGCTGCAATGGCATTTGCTTCATGCAGTAAGGAAGTTGCACCTCCGTCTGCTCCTCACCAGGAGAGGGTTGGTACTTCGAGATGGATGTAATAGCTTAACCGCTTTACTTCTTATTTCTTTCGTCAAGGGCTTTTTGCAATGGCAAAAGCTCATTCTTTAATCGGGCAGCTTCAAGGAAATCCAATTCCTTAGCTGCCTTTTCTATTTGCTTCTTCAGGCGTTTTATCTTGTCTTCCAGTGCGGTGTCACTATAGCTTGCGGTTGGCTCTGCAGCCATACTTGGAGCCGCATTCTTATTCTCTAAATATATTTTTTGTGCAGCCGCAGCCCTGCCTTTTGACCCATCTATCACACTGCTCGATTCCATAATTGCTTCCTTCGATTTGAAGATCGTCTTAGGTGTAATATGGTGTTCAAAGTTATACTGGATCTGCTTTTTTCTTCTTCGTAAAGTCTCGTCAATAGTTCGCTGCATTGAACCCGTTACTTTATCTCCATACATTATCACACGTCCGTTCTCATTACGAGCCACCCGGCCAACTATCTGTGTAAGCGAACGGTCCGAACGTAGAAAGCCTTCTTTGTCTGCGTCTAATATGGCTAATAACGACACTTCTGGTAAGTCAATACCTTCTCTGAGTAAGTTGACACCAATAAGAACATCAAATAAGCCTAATCTCAGGTCGCGTAATATCTCAACACGTTCCAATGTTATTACCTCAGAATGTATGTAGCGGCATCGTATTCCAACTTTAGAAAGGTACTTGGTTAACTCTTCAGCCATGCGTTTTGTAAGCGTGGTAACAATAACCCTTTCATCTTTCTCTACATTCTTATGTATCTCTTCCAATAGGTCATCTATCTGGTTCAGGGTAGGGCGCACTTCAATGATAGGGTCAAGCAATCCGGTTGGACGTATCAATTGTTCTACAACAATACCTTCGCAACGTTGCAATTCAAACTCAGCGGGCGTAGCACTTAAGTATATGGTCTGGTTTTCCAGCGCTTCAAATTCATCGAATTTTAAAGGCCTGTTATCTAAGGCTGCCGGCAAACGGAAGCCATAATCTACCAATGTTTCTTTACGTGAACGGTCACCACCATACATGCCTCTTACTTGCGGAACAGTTACGTGGCTCTCGTCTATTATCAGTAAATAATCTTTCGGGAAATAATCGAGCAGACAGAAAGGCCTTGCCCCAGGCAACCTGCCATCGAAATAGCGTGAGTAGTTCTCAATGCCCGAACAGTAACCCAATTCCCGCATCATTTCCACATCGTAATTTACACGCTTCTGTAGTCGGTTAGCCTCTTCGGCTTTTCCTACGCTTTCTAAATAAGCTACCTGTGTTGCCAGGTCTTTTTGTATCTGTTCTATTGATCTGTTAAGCGTATCAGGTGACGTAACAAATATGTTTGCCGGATAAACCCGTATTGAATCAACTCCTTCAATTCGTCTTCCGGTAGAGGCTTCAAAGGTTTCCATAAATTCAATTTCGTTACCAAAGAACTGCACCCGCAATGCATAATCGGCATAGGCAAGGAATATATCAACTGTATCACCTTTTACCCTGAAGTTACCACGCGAGAAATCTCCTTCGGTACGTGAATAAAGCGAGGTAACCAATAGATTCAGTAATTTATTACGGCTTATCTTTTGCCCTTTTTGCAAGGGAATAACATTCTTTTCAAATTCTATAGGGTTACCAATACCATAAATACATGATACAGATGAAACAACCACAATATCCCGTCTGCCCGATAAAAGTGCAGAAGTAGTACTAAGTCTGAGTTTCTCTATTTCATCATTTATTGAAAGGTCCTTTTCAATATAGGTATCAGTAGTAGGCAGATAAGCTTCGGGCTGGTAATAATCGTAATATGAAACAAAATACTCTACCGCATTCCTGGGGAAGAACTGTTTGAATTCTCCGTATAGCTGAGCTGCCAATGTTTTATTGTGACTGAATACCAATGTGGGCCTTTTTGCCTGTGCAATCACATTGGCCATGGTAAATGTTTTACCTGAGCCTGTTACACCAAGCAATATCTGGTTTTTTACGCCGTTATTAACACCTTTGGTAAGCTGTTCTATAGCTTGCGGTTGGTCGCCTGTAGGTTCAAAGTCTGATACTAGTTCAAAATCCATATTATCAAATATAGTGAATTATACAATTTGCGGAGCGGGTAATAATTGCTCAGAATAATTTGGGCGTTCCCCTTCGGGTCGGGCTTTACGTTACAAGTCCTCGCTGCGCTGCGGGCTTTCCACTACAATCCCTAACGCAAGCATACGCCATAGTTTTATATACTGCAAATATAAACATTTTATTTATATGTTATTACAAAATGTTGAATCATGTAACTCTGTCATACTTACTCCTTATCCCTTACTCTTCAGCTCTAATTTTCATTGATAAATACAATAAATAACAATGAACAGTTTTGCTGAAATATTTAGCCGTTTATTGTGCTAATTATTGAAAGTCAAGTGATTGTAAATGAAATTCCTTGCTAAAAATCTTTCGTGCCAGAATGGCAGGAAATTTATAGGTTTGTGGTACAAACAATAAAGCTTGTAATATGGAGTGGTACGATTATGTAGCGGGTTTTTGGGCAGGTGCTTTTTTAGCTAATTTTGCGCCTCATTTTGTAAAAGGTATTTGTGGCGATAAATTTCCTACGCCATTTGCTAAACCTCCGGGTAAGGGTTTATCGTCTCCATTGGTCAATGTATTATGGTCATTGTTTAATCTGCTTATAGCCTATGTATTATACCGACCAGCTAAGATCTCTGCTCAAGATTGCCTTTCACTTATTGTATTTTTTGTGGGCTTTTCGCTTATGAGCATAATGGCTGCTATAAATTTTGCGAAAAAGGATAAGGAGTAATTGAATGTACTTTTTAGTAAAGGCTAACGTTATTTAATATAAAACAACCACCATGAATAAATTATTCTTTTTAGCCATTTCTTGTTCTATATTGCTTTTTTCAAAGAGTCAGGTTGGTGTTAATCCACTTGGACTTAGTGACGGATTACAAAAAGATACGGCTAAAACCCATCAAAAAGAGAAGAGTTATAAGGTGGAGTTTTATCGGCAAATTGTTTTGCGTGGTTCAGGAGCTACAACATATAAGCGGACAAGTTTAGATATTGGCACATTTAGTGTTTCGCTTACAATTGCATATGATGGTTACTATAATATAGATGGCACAGAATATTACCTGAAGTTTATTAATTGGCTGGTGCCTGGAAAAAACAAAGGTATGCTTGAAGTGCATAGTGGGGAGGGTGAAAATAATGATGGGGTATATACTGAGGATAGCAAATAATTGAATGCAGGTAACTTTTCGGGGTACTGACTTCGCTAATACAAAGCCCTTCTTAGGTTTTTTTAATATACCTGGAGTATCACCATAACTACAGAAACTAAAACAGCCAAAACACTGGAATAAAATGCAGTCCGTCTGTATTTTTGTTCGGTAAGTGCGTAATAATCTTCCATGATAAAAATAAGGCGTGTAGGCATATACAGTATAATTGAAAAAATGCTTAGTGCGAAAATTGATAAGCAATATTTGATGATTGTTGTGTAAACGGCAGTCTGAAAATCGAAAGGATGATACCATGTGAAAAATCTGGTAACGCCAACTTGCCAGATAACAGTGAAAAGCACACTGGAGGTAATAGTTAGCGTAATATCTGCAATGCGATCTACCGTTTTTGATGGCGGATCTGGTGGCTCTTCCATCCAGCCATCCTTTGAATTAGGAGTCATAAACAAACATTTATAGCCAAGTGTACCCCATTTTGTTAAAACAAGCAGAACTGTAACAGTATAAATAGGGTCAGCAGGCGGTAAAGCGTGTGAAATTATTTTCATAATCCAGATAGAGGGGACAAGAGTGCAAGCAATGGAAATGCCTATCATTAATGACTCTGCCATGGAAAGTAGCCCCATTCTTGCTTCAAAGACATCTCGATTTTTAAAAACATGATATTTTATTGTTTTGAATTTGATAAAATAGGCTGCAAAATCTAACAATAGAACGCTGAATAGTAAATAACCAAAAAATATGTTCGGCGTAACAGATGTATTGTCATAATATTTATCTGCTTGTTCAAAGAGGTAAGAACCAAAGTAATAACTCAACCCCCAGAATAATAGGATAAAGATCAGGTTTCGTATTGTTCCCTTGTAGTTTTTTAAAAGAGAAAGAATAAAAAACGTGTTTAAAACACCTGGCTCTAATTCCATTTCATTTAGGTAAGCAGTGATGAATTAATGGCTAAACAAAAATAGACATTAACCTTCTTTAACAACCCCATTGCCCGATATTTTATTATTTTTGAATAAACATAAAACTAAGACATTGAAAAAGATTCTGTTAGCTATAACCTTATGCATGAGTATCGTGGTATTACATGCACAGGAAGAAACTGTAGATGCCAAGGCCAGCGCCATTTTACAATCGTTAAGTAAAAAAACGAAGTCTTACAAATCAATTAAGGCGGAGTTTAATATAATAATGTACGGCAGGGAGAATAAGATCACTGATAACCAAAAGGGAAATTTGATCGTAAAGGGTGGTAAATACAGGCTTGAATTGAAGAACCAGGTTGTAGTGTCGGACAGTAATACCATGTGGACTTATCTGAAAGATGCTAATGAGGTTCAGATAAATAATGTGGACCATTCAGCTGACAAAGGTGCCATTTCTCCGACCAATATTTTTACCATTTACGAAAAAGGCTTTAAGAGCCAGTTTAAGGGAGAGACAACAGAAAAAGGAGCCTCAATCGCTACAATTGATCTGTTCCCTAAGCACCCTGAAAAAGAAAAATACCACACAATAGAGCTTAAGATAGATAAGACTAAAAACCAGATCGTGTTGTTAAAGGTGTTTATGAAAGATGGTACTATAATGGAATACAGCATCGATACCTTTACCACTGATAGTGATCTATCCGCAAGCACATTTACATTTAACCCGAAAGATTACCCGGGTATTGATGTTGAAGATTTGCGCGAGTAAACTTAAACCAGACTGGTTTCCACTGTATTAGCTTGTGCAAGTATTTTATGTACAGGACAGGCATTGGCTATTTGTACAAAACGTTCACGTTGGGTTTCATCAAAAGGACCTTCAATATGTAGCTTACGTTTAAAAACATTCTTCTTGTCTTCTGTAGTTACCAGTTCTACCTCAACCTTTAATGCAGTAGGAACCATTTTCTTGTGATTCATATACATCTTAAGCGTAGCTGTGGTACACGATGCTAAGGCTGCACATAAATATTCTTTAGGGGCAGGGCCTTTATCTTGTCCTCCATTAGATGTTGGCTCATCACCAAATAAGGTGTGCTTACCAATTTGAATTTTCATTTCAAAATCAGTACTGCCAAGTGTTGACGTTGCTTGAATCATGGGGTTAATGTTTAGTCATGTTGAACTTGTCGAAACATGATCTGTTGAAAATTCGTAATTCGTAATTTTTAATTCGTAATTGAATTATGCTACTTCAGCATATACTCTTCCAATGTTCTCCAATGTTTCAAGGAGCTCAATGTATGAATCGCTGGTAACAAGTTTCATTCTGAAGTCTTTGAAGTTGTCCATGCCTTTAAAATAGCTGGAGTAATGTTTACGCATTTCTAAAATACCCAGTTTTTCTCCTTTCCATTCAACTGACTTTACCAGGTGCGTGCGGCAAACGGTTATTCTTTCTTCAAGGGTAGGTGGAGCCAATACTTCTCCTGTTTTAAAGTAGTGCTTTATTTCTCTGAATATCCATGGGTAGCCAATACTTGCACGGCCTATCATAACACCATTCACACCATAGCGTTCTCTCATTTGCTGAGCCACCATGGGTGATGTAACGTCGCCATTGCCGAATATAGGTATCTTAATACGTGGGTTATTTTTTGTTTCTCCAATCAGGGTCCAATCTGCAGGTCCCTTATACATTTGTTTACGAGTACGGCCATGAATGGTTAATGCCTGTATGCCTATATCTTGAAGCCTTTCGGCCACCTCCATAATGTTCTTGGTACTGTCATCCCAGCCTAATCGGGTTTTAACGGTAACGGGCAAAGAAACAGCTTTCACTATTTCAGCGGTCATTTTTACCATTTTAGGGATGTCTTGCAACAAAGCAGCACCGGCACCTTTGCAGGCGACCTGCTTTACCGGGCAACCGTAGTTAATGTCTATCAGGTTGGGGTTAGCTTTTTCAGCTACAATGGCTGCTTCGCGCATCGATTCAATACTGCTGCCAAATAACTGAATACCGATAGGCCTTTCATGCTCAAATATGTCAAGCTTTTTAATGCTTTTGGCTGCATCGCGTATCAATCCTTCCGATGAAATGAACTCAGTATAGAGCATATCAGCTCCCTGTTCCTTGCATACATGGCGGAACGGAGGGTCACTCACATCTTCCATAGGTGCAAGCAAAAGAGGAAAATCTCCTAGCTCTATATTACCGATTTTGACCATCTGTTTGAATTATTACCTTTGCAAATATATTCTAAAAGCATGAATACAGAGCCACTAATGCCTCAGTCGCCATTTCAAAAGAGTTTCAGTCCGGGAAGAAGTTTTTTGATTCTGATGGGCCTCTTTTTACTTTGTTATGTATTTGCCAATATTATAGGTATTCTTTGCTTATCATGGATTGGGGGGTTAAGTGTGTTTCAAATGCAAACAATGGACCTTACTGACCCCAAAGTACTTTTGGCGGTTCAGGTTGGACAGATCATTGGTGCTGTTTTCGCGTTCATTCTTCCGGTTATTATTTATTCCATAATTACTACTGAAAACAAAGCAGAGGAATTAGGATTAAAGGGAAAACCCAAAGTACTTACCATGGTTTTAGCGGGTGTATTAATGCTTTGCGCCGGTCCTCTTATAAATTACATTACAATGTTAAATGGAAAACTTCCTTTTCCTGATTTCATAATACACTTTCAGGAGTCTGCGGATAAAGAACAAGAAGCCTTTCTAAAAGGCCAAAGTGTTGCCACCCTTATTCTGAATATTTGTATGATTGGTATAATGGCAGCAGTGGGCGAGGAGCTTTTCTTTCGTTCTGCAATGCAGAAAATACTAATAAAGTGGACCGATAATGCACATATTGGCATTTTGCTGACGGGTATTATATTTAGTGCTGTGCATGTTGAATTTCTTGGCTTTTTTCCTAGAATGTTGATGGGTATGTATCTTGGTTATTTATTTGTATGGACCAAATCAATTTGGGTTCCCATGTTTGTACACTTCGTAAACAATGGTTCAGCCGTACTTTTTTCTTTCTTGGAAGAAAGAAAAATATTGCCTGTGAAAATTGACGAATTAGGCAGCGATAAATCGCAAATAGGCTATGTAATGATAAGTACAGTAATAGTGGTAGTACTATTGTTTATCATTTATAGAATTGAAAATAAGAAAGCAGAGATTGTTGTAAGCTAGTACTACTTCTTTCCGCTTCCGTACTCCATCAGGTATCTCTTAATAAAGTCATCGAGCCCGCCATCAAGCACGGCCTGAACATCTGATGTTTCGTAATCGGTGCGGAGGTCCTTTATCAGTTTATAAGGATGCAATACATAGTTACGTATCTGAGAGCCCCATTCAATTTTCTTTTTGCCACTTTCAATATTTGCTACCGTTTCCAGTTTTTTGCGTAGTTCTCGTTCATACAACTGAGACTTCAACAGTTGCATAGCATTTTCCTTATTGTTCAACTGCGACCTCGATTCCTGGTTCTTTACTACAATGCCCGATGGTTTGTGGTATAGGCGCACTGCTGTTTCTACCTTGTTTACATTTTGTCCGCCTTTTCCCCCTGAACGGAACGTTTCCCATTCAATGTCAGCCGGGCTTATTTGAATATCTATGGTTTCGTCAATCAAAGGGTATACATATACCGATGCAAAAGAAGTGTGCCTGCGTGCATTTGAATCGAACGGAGAGATACGTACTAAACGGTGTACGCCATTCTCACCTTTCAAATAACCAAATGCATATTCTCCTTGTATTTCAAGTGTAACCGATTTTATACCTGCTGTTTCACCCTGTGTAAGGTCAGCTTCTTTTACTGAATAGCCTTTGCTTTCTGCCCACATAAGGTACATACGCATAAGCATATATGCCCAGTCCTGGCTTTCGGTGCCACCTGCACCTGAGTTTATTTCTATAACGGCATTTAAATGATCTTCGGGCGAACCAAGCATATTCTTGAACTCTAGGTCGCTCAGTAATTTAGCAGTGCTGTTAAACTGCTCGTCCAATTCCTTTTCTGTTACAGCTTCCTGCTTATAAAAGTCATAGGTAAGCGCAAGGTCATCTACACTCTTTTCGAGTGCACTGTATGCTTCTGTCCAGTTTTTTTGCTGCTTTATTTGCTTTAAAACAACTTCGGCTTTTTTCGGGTCGTCCCAAAATTCGGGCGCCTGGGTAACAAGTTCTTCTTCGGCTATTTTTTGTAATCGTTTTTCGATGTCAAAGATGCCCCCTCAGCGCGTCAAAGCGCTCCTTAGTTTCCTTAATCTGATCTTCTGTGATCATAAAGATATTCTATGCAGGCCTGTGCCTGCGTTAAGTTCTAGTTGTATTGTTTAATAAATATCAGGATGAGATGCAGGGTCAACCTCATTCATAATAGCATATACTGTATCGTAAATATCTTCAACACTTGGCTTTGAGAAAAAGTCTCCATCAGAACCATATGCAGGACGGTGATCTTTTCCGGTTAATGTACGTGGTGCTGAATCGAGATACTGATAGCCACCTTGCTCCTCCAATACTTTCTGCATCATAAATGCACTGGCGCCACCTTTCACATCCTCGTCAAGAAATAATACCCTGTTGGTCTTCTTTAACGATTCTACAATGCTGTGGTTAATATCGAAAGGCAATAAGGTTTGTACGTCGATTATTTCAACTGAAATATTAACTGCCTCTAATTGCTGTGCTGCCTGTTCAGCCATTCTGCAAAGTGGGCCATATGTAATAATAGTTACATCTTTTCCTTCACGCAACACTTCAGGAATACCTAATGGAACCTTAAATTCTCCCATATTAAAAGGCCGTTTTTCCTTTAAACGGTAGCTGTTCAATGGTTCAATTACAATTGCAGGCTCATGTGCTGAAAGCAATGTATTGTAGAAACCCGCAGCCTGTGTCATGTTACGAGGTACGCAAACGTAGATTCCACGCAGCGAATTAATTATCATACCCATAGGTGAACCACTGTGCCATATACCTTCTAATCGATGCCCACGTGTTCGAATAATTACCGGTGCGCGTTGTGTGCCTTTTGTACGATATGCAAGGGTAGCAAGGTCATCACTTAATATCTGAACGGCGTAAAGCAAGTAATCGAGGTATTGAATTTCCGCAATTGGGCGCAGGCCACGTAGTGCAAGGCCTATTGCCTGCCCAACTATTGTAGCTTCACGAATACCTGTATCGAACACACGTTCTTCGCCATATTTCTTTTGCATGTTCTCAAGGCCCTGATTCACGCCTCCAAGTTTGCCTGAATCCTCACCAAATATCACCACCTCAGGGTATTTACCCAGAATGGCATCAAAATTATCACGCAATATTTCATGTCCGTTTACTGATTCATCATCATACTGTGCTTGCACCGGACTTACGCCCAGTACCTCATTCGTATATAAATGAGAATCGTAACGGTCTCTATTTGTTTCTTCGTATTCCTTTAAAAAATCTAATAACGCGGCACGTGCATCTGAGTTTTCATTACGTGTTAATCGTAATGTTTTCTTAATTGCTATTACAAGGTCCTTGCGCGCAGGGTCCTTAGCTGATTTTAATTCAGTAATGAACTGTGCAATGGCATCTGCATGGCCTGTTCCTTCAACACTTGCAAGTATCAGGGCGGTACCTTGTGCTATTTCTTGTTTAATAGGTTCAAGGCATGCTGCCCATGCTTTATTACGGGCATCTTTTACAACTTCTTTTGCAGCTTCTTCAATAGTATTAAGTTCAGCTTCCGTAGCAATGGCAAACTTTAATATCCATTCGCGCATTTTTTTAATACCATCGAAATCTTTCTCCCACTGAAGCCTTTCGGGTGTTTTGTAACGTTCATGCGAACCGGAAGTAGAATGGCCCTGCGGTTGTGTTACTTCTTCAACGTGAATTAACGTAGGAATGTGCTCAGTACGGCAAAGCTCAGCTGCTTTTTCGTATGTTTCGCAAAGTGCTGAATAATCCCAGGCCTTCACTTTGTATAGTTCATAGCCCGGAGCTTTTTTATCACGTTGCATTCCTTTCAATGCTTCGTAAATATCGCCTTTGGTTGTCTGGTATTTTTTTGGCACCGAAATACCATATCCGTCATCCCATACCGATAACAGCATAGGTATTTGCATAACGCCTGCAGCATTTATCGACTCCCAAAAGAGCCCTTCGGATGTGCTGGCATCGCCAATTGTACCAAATGCTATTTCATTTCCCTTGTTGCTAAATTTTTCAAGGTCAGGTATATGAAGGCCCTTATTCTCTCTAAATAGTTTGGAGGCTAAAGCTAAGCCCACCAACCTTGGCATTTGCCCGCCGGTAGGTGATATATCAGATGAGGAATTGTATTTGTTTATAAGATCTTTCCATGTACCATCTGCATTTACAGATTGGGTAGAGTAGTGGCCACCCATTTGCCTGCCTGCCGAAGTAGGCTCTGCAGCAAGGTCAGCATGGGCATATAAGCCCGCAAACCATTGCTGTAAAGTGAGTTCTCCAATGGCAAACATAAATGTCTGGTCTCTGTAATAACCTGCCCTGAAATCGCCATGTTTAAATGCCTTAGCCATGGCAACCTGGGCTATTTCTTTTCCATCTCCGAAAATGCCAAACTTGGCTTTACCGGAAAGAACTTCCTTGCGCCCAAGTAAACTTGCTTCACGGCTTTCATTTACTATCCTGTAATCGGTAAGTACCGTTTTTTTGAATTCTTCGAACGATATTTCTTTTTTCTGAGACAAATTCTGTAGTTCCTCCGTTTTAGCCATTTAAATATTATAAGAGAGTATGTACTTTATGAAAGTATGCAAAGTTAGGATTTGTTTCAAAGATAATACCTTCAAACCTGTTATTTTTTAGCAAATAATGGATTCCTGTAAAAGTGTACTTTTATAGTTTTGTCATTTTAACCTTTATCATTGAATATAATAGCTAAATACAGGGACCTGCTTTTGATCATGATTTCATGGGTTATAGTAGGTATGTATCTTGGGCCTGTCGCATATTTCTATGTTCCGCTTACGTTATTTTTTATGAAAACACGTAATATGTATATGGAAATACTGATCGGTTTTTTTCTGATACTCACCCTTTCAGATAGTAGAAGGGATAGCTTGGGTTTTGCTGTGTTTACGAAAGAGATTTATGTAATAATGATGGGCATTTTTTTGTTTATGGATTTGAAATCATTCAAACCATTTAACAGGTTTTTCGTGCGCTTTATTCCGTTTTTTATAGTTGCTTTCATGTGTATTTTTAATGGACCAGATGATAATTATTATAATGCATTTGAAAAAACCGTTTCATATATGCTTTTGCTCATCGTTGTTCCCAATTATGTGCTTCGCGCACATGCGGATCACGGTAAAGAATTTTATAAAATAGCTGTGATATTGCCCGCAGTAATATTAGGTATAGGTTTTGTATTTAAAATAATAGATCCCTTTATTGTTTCACGTGAAGGGCGTTTTCAAGGAATACTTGGCAATCCTAATGGACTAGGAATATATGCACTGCTCTCTTTTCTTTTTTTAAGAGCGGGGCTTGAGCTATATCCCGATCTTTTTAGCAAGCGAGAAAGGAACATAATTTATGCTGCAATTTTATTATCAATTATTTTATCAGGTTCACGGGGTAGCCTTTTCGGGTTACTTATATTTATCATTTTCTCATACCTTTTCAAGCTATCTCCATATATAGGCGCTCTATTGGCAGTAGTTGTACTAGGCAGTTTTGGGTATATATCAGAAAACCTTATTGGTATTATTAATACACTTGGGCTTGAGAATTATTTGCGGACGGAAACACTTGAGGAAGGATCGGGACGGTTTATTGCATGGAGTTTTTCCTGGCAGCATATCAATGAAAGTTTTTGGTTCGGACGAGGGTTTGAGTACACAGAGTATTTGTTTGATATTAAAGAGAACGTTATTTACCTGCAGGCACTTGGCCACCAGGGGAATGCGCATAATTCCTATATAACACTGTGGCTTGATACTGGCCTTGTAGGGCTGTTATGTTATGTGTTGGCTTTTTTAAGTTGTTTCATAAAAGCAGCAGGGCGTACGCGGTTAGCGTTGCCGATTTTGTTTGCTGTAGTATTCTCTTCTTTTTTTGAGTCCTGGCTTACGGCTTCATTAAATCCATTCACAATTCAGGTAATTGTATTATTAACCATATTTACAAGCGATGCAATATTCCCGGCAAAAGCCAAGGCTGCTGTTTCTTTACAGTGAGCTGGCTGATTACTTCCTGGCCTGCATCAAAAAGCTTCTATCAGTACATGATGTTGATGTATATATTATTCATTGGCCCGTTAATAAAGAAGCCCCATTTAAGTTTGTATTTCCTGAAGGTGTACGATCGTATGACAGGAAACAGTTTGATGCTAAGAGCTTAAAGGAAAAGATCAAAGAAATTGCCCCTGATTTTATTTATTGCAGTGGGTGGCTCGATACTGATTATTTATATGCTGTACGAGGGTATAAAAACAAAATTCCTGTAGTAATTGGCCTGGATACAAAATGGACGGGAACCGCAAGGCAATATTTGGCCTGTGTGTTAAGCAGGTTTACATTGCTGAGTATGTTTTCGCATTGCTGGGTGCCGGGGCAAAGCCAAAAAAAATATGCATTAAAACTTGGGTTCAGGCAAAGCGATATACGTACAGGTTACTATTCAGCTGATACCGATTATTTTAAGGCTCTTGGGGAGAGGGCTGAATTAAAAAAGAAAACCAAATATCCACACAAACTTATTTTTGCAGGACGATATTATACTTTTAAAGGAGTTACAGATTTGTGGAATGCATTTATTCAATTGCAAAAAGAGAAAGAGAGTGATTGGGAATTATGGTGCCTTGGGGTGGGTGATATAGAGCCGGTAAAACATCCTAAGATTAGACATTTTGGGTTTGTTCAACCCAAAGATATGATGGCATATATAGGAGAAACAGGTGTTTTTGTTATGCCTAGTCTTGTGGAGCCCTGGGGTGTTGTGTTGCATGAATTTGCAGCAGCCGGATTTCCTCTGATAGCTTCGGATGCAGTAGGTTCTGTTGAAGCCTTTATTGCGGATGGGCAGAATGGGTATATTTATACGGCAGGCGATGTGGAGGAATTGAAAAAAAGTATTGAAAAAATCACTTCGAGAACCGATAATGAACTAAGAGTGATGGGTAAAAGAAGTGTTGAAATGGCAATGAAAATAACCCCTGAAATATGGGCTAATACATTAATGCAGTTAATCGATAAAAAATAATCTTGAAAATGTTACATAAAAATTCTTGTATTGGAGTTATAGGTGCAGGTACAATGGGCAGTGGTATTGTTCAATTGGCAGCATCGTTCGGGCACAAAGTTTTGCTTTTCGATGCTAATGTGGCGGTTGCTGCACAAGCAGTTGATAGGATAGGTAAATCGCTTGAATCATTGGTTCAGAAGGGAAAGATTACTGATGCTATTGCAAAAAGCACCTTGTCTAACATTACAAATGCAAAATCGATTGATGAATTTGCAAAATGCGATTTGATCATTGAGGCAGTAATTGAAGAACTTTCTGTAAAAGTGGAAATATTAAAAAAGCTTGAGCAAATAGTTTCAAAAGAGTGTGTGCTGGCAACCAATACATCTTCTTTATCGGTTACATCAATTGCAGCGGCATGCGCCGGATCAGGTAGGGTTGTAGGTATACATTTTTTTAATCCCGCAACAATAATGCCATTGGTTGAACTAATACCCGGCATTGCTTCTGATATGAAGGTTATTGAAGAATCTCGTGCATTAATAGATTCATGGAATAAAGTTACTGTATTAGCAAAGGACACCCCAGGTTTTATTGTTAACAGGGTTGCCCGTTCATTTTATGGTGAAGCTATCAGAATATATGAAGAAGGCATTGCTGACTTTGCAACTATTGATTGGGCCCTGAAAGAGATAGGCGGCTTTAAAATGGGCCCTTTTGAACTTATGGATTTTATTGGCAATGATGTTAATTTTAAAGTAACAGAAACGGTATGGACACAAATGTTCTTTGATAGCAGGTATAAACCTTCGCTGACTCAAAAGCGTTTGTATGAAGCCGGTTTTTGGGGCAGGAAAAAAGGCCGGGGGTACTACAGTTATGCAGATAGTGCAGTAATGCCTGAAGCAAAAAGAGATAAAGATTTGGGGTCGGCAATATTTACACGAATAATATCAATGCTGATAAATGAAGCATATGATACACTTTATTATAAAATTGCATCAAAGGAAGATATTGAGTTGGCCATGACGAAAGGTGTTAATTATCCGAAGGGACTTTTTAAATGGTCTGAGGAAATAGGGTTGAGAAAAATACATGATGAGCTGACACGATTACATGCAAGGTATAACGAAGATAGGTACCGCCCTAGTGTCTTGCTTAGTGATTCTTGTAAGTAGTGCAATTTTGTGAAATTAGATAACTTTGTCTCAATACTTCAATCAGATAATTGAATAACATGGAAATAAAAACGAAAACCATAGCATCGGCTGAAGAACAGAAAAAACGAGAAGCATTTATTCAGTTGTTTAATGAGAACCCAATACCGGATAATGAAAAGTTAGCGAACACGGCACTTTTTGTGAAAAGGCAGGATCTGTCGAAACAGCTTTTTTTTAATGAACTGTACAAGAGAATTGTTAATGTCCATGGTGTAATTATGGAGTTTGGTGTACGCTGGGGGCAAAACCTTGTAACACTTAATAATTTGAGGGGTATTTATGAACCATATAATCACAGCCGGAAAATTATAGGGTTCGATACGTTTGGCGGATTTCCTTCGGTTGATGGCAAAGATGGCAAACATGAGATAATTAAAAAAGGTGCTTTTTCCGTTACAGATGGATATGAAAAACAATTGGAGAAAATTCTCAGTTATCATGAAAGTGAATGCCCGCTGAGTCATATTAAAAAGAACTTTCTTGTAAAAGGCGATGCTGTGGTTAAGTTGCAGGAGTATTTAAAAGAACACCCTGAAACCATTATAGCATTTGCCTATTTTGACTTTGATATTTATGAGCCGACTAAGAAATGCCTCGAACTTATAAAGCCCCATCTTACCAAAGGTTCCATACTTGGGTTTGATGAGTTGAACGATCCACAATTCCCTGGTGAAACTTTAGCCGTTCAGGAAGTGTTAGGTTTGTCTAACATCCGGATACAGCGGAATAGATTTTCGGGCATACAATCATATGCTGTTATAGAATAACAAATGAATAAAGTAAAATCTGTCTCAATACATGTAGATGTAGACTCACCTATAATCTTGAGTAGGTTTTACGGCCATAAGAATATTGAATATAGCATTTCGGAGCTTGAACGTTTTTACACGAATGCTTTTCAGAGAGCCTTTTCATTGTTTGATGAATTTGGAATTAAGGCCACATTCTTCTGTGTGGGTGAAGAGTTAACGGTATCTGATGGTATTGCTGATGTAATTCGTGAAGCGCATAAAAGGGGACATTCTATAGCCAATCATACATTTTCTCACCCATTTGGTCTCAATTTACTCAACGATAATGAACTAAGGAAAGAAATAAGGCTGTGTAATGATGCAATAACTAAAATAATTTCAAAGCCTCCTAAGGGTTTCAGGTCCCCCGGTTATGCAATAGATACAAGGGTTATTAATATTCTTGAGGAAAATGGTATAGAATATGATTCATCAGCCGGTTGGCCGTTAATGCACATATTATTTAAAGTAATTCAACGTTTGCAGGGCAAAAAGGCTAAAATGAACGTGGGATACGGAGAAACAAATTCGTATTTCAGAAAATCGCCTTATGCACCCAGTAAAGAGAACTGGAAGAAAGCGAGTAAAGCTGACAGAGCATTTTTAGAATTTCCCTTGCCTTCCAGTTTTAATATATTGCCATATTACTCAAATTTTCATTTATTAATGTCACCGGGTGTTCGCAACGTATTAATGAATGCAATAAATTCTAAACACATTACTTATTTATTTCATATTGTAGAATTTGCTTCATCAGCAGATGATTTTATTCCAAAAGAAATATACAGGCACCCAAGTGTTCAAATCTCTTATGACAATAAATTACTTCAATATCGCACTATTATAGAACGACTATTAAAAAGTCGTGTTAATGTATTAACCGAAGACTTTGGTAAGAACCTTTAAATTTTTAGGCAGTAAATATGGAAAGACTGGAAGTTGTAGAGTTTGATTATAGGAATAAAGAAGATCTGAAATCTATCAGCGAACTTCATGGCAAGGTTTTGCCTGGTAGTAATGTTCCGGGATTGGGTAAACTTTTCATGGAGCATTTTTATTATACTACCTTATGTGAGAGAGGACTATTAAAGTGTTATTTAGCGAAGTACGACAATAAAATTGTTGGCCTGCTGACAACAACAAAATGGCCCTATTCATTTATAAAAAGAGGGCTAAAAGGGCAATACCTAAAGGTTATGTTTATCCTGGGTTTGTCAGTGCTTTTAAAACCTTCCAGGTTAAAGGCTATCATTTCGCAAATGAAATATAAGGCAGATCCCATACTTAAGGAATATGAAGAAAGTGGAACTTCATTTGAATTATTGACAATAGGGGTACTTGATGAATTCAGGTCTTTAGTGCTCCCTGAAAATAAAAAAATTGCCAATAAAATGGCTGACGCAGCTTTTAAGTATTATAAAGAGCAGGGATTTAAGTACGCTACCGGACAAATAGTGAAAGAAAATACTGCTCCACTTAAATTTTGGGGTAGGAATTATAAAGGTAAATTTCATGATTCTTCCGTGAAATCAACAAGCTGCATTTTGGTTATAGACCTGAATGAAATATAGAACTCAGGATTTCAATACCATTGTATGAAAAACACGGCCCTGATGCAAAGCATGGAAAAATTCAATAAGTATATTGGAGTAATATGTTTGCTTTTGCTATTGTTGCTTATAATTATCATGCCTCATCAAATAATTTGGGACGAGGAATGGTATTTTGCCCGCATAGGATATATTGATGCGTTTGGATTTACTCCGAAGTTTGTGTTATCAGACCCGGCTGCGCCAATGCATGCAATTGTTCATTATTTGTTTACACCTATTACTCATCGGCATTCCCCGCAAATAAGATTTTTAGATTTGTCAATGTGTGTTGGCATAAGTATTATTTTGTACCGTATACTTAAAATGGATAAACAAAATACCAATGTGCCATTAAGGTATACTTTCTCAATGTTTTTGTTGCCAAGCTTTTTTGTATTGGGTTTTTTTGCCATTACTGAGGCCCCTTGTTTATTGTTTTATACAATCTCAGTATTTTTTCTCATGAAATATGTTCTGGCAGAAAAACAAGCTTTGCTATATATGATATTGTCAGGCGTTTTTTTAGGATGCGCCATACTTACCAGGCAGATGTTTCTTGTTTGTATTGGCCCCACAGGTGCGCTTATTTTCTACAAGCAATACAGGTATCGTTGGCCGGCAGTTGTTTTATACTCTATAGGAGCAGTGCTTGTTTTCGGGCCTGTTTTTTATTTATGGAAGGGTATGGTGCCGCCAACGTCTATGTTCCGCGGTAATACCAGCGGAATATCAGTTAAGCATATTTACCTTTCATTTGGATATGCTTTCTTTTATTTTCTAACACTAATGCCGGTCTACGTTTTTCAATTTATAAAAAAGAACTGGAAAATGATGCTGTGTTTGGCTATTACAGGACTGTATACTTCTACGCTAATAGGAGATAATGAGTTTGTTCCTTTATCAGGATTACTACCTCATTTATTCTCAACTAATACGGTGAATATTATAGCATTTTCTTTTTTTAAAATAATAGGAATGGCTGGCCTTATGGCAATGTATTTCTTATTCTATGAACTTTATAGTAACCGGAAAGACTTTCGCCAGGTATTCCTCGTTCTAAGTATGTTAAGCATATTGGCTACTCCGGCTATTATACTTGATGGATTCAGCTCCAGGTATTCTATGCAAATTGCTCCGATATTGGTATTGTTTGCATACTCGCGCATAAGGCCAATAAATACTAAAATGCAGTTTGGTATTAACTGGGTTGCAATTGGCATTAATATAATATCAGTAATTACCTTTTTTATTTACGGGTAAGGAATTTATTACACCTTAATGCCATTCGAAATGGCTGAAAGGTTTGACATTTTATAAAGCAACCTGGCACCAACATTCGCATCCCACTCATCATTGCCGGGGGCTACTTCATTAATATCAAAAGCTATAATTTGCCTGCCAGATTCAACAACCATTTCTATTAAGTGAATAGCTTCCCAGAACTGAAGTCCCCCCGGTACCGGTGTACCTGTATTAGGGCAAAGCTTAGGGTCAAGGCCGTCAATATCAAAACTTATGTAAACTTGCTTGGGAAGGGTTGAGATAATGCCCTGGCATATTTCGTACCATGATGCACCATGGAACATTTTTTCTTTCATTGCTTTATCAGAGAATAGCTTTACCCTGCCTTTTGAATTCTGAATAATTGCATTTTCACCTTCTGAGAAATCGCGTATACCAACCTGTACAAGCCTTTCCATGTTCTTTATCTTCAATGCATTGAACATGATAGATGCATGTGAATAGGTAAAACCTTCGTAGGCATTGCGCAGATCGCAATGGGCGTCTATATGTAAAATTCCAAACGATTTGCATCGCTCTGAAACAGCTTGCATCAATCCTAGCGGTGTACTATGGTCACCACCGATCAATGCTACTATTTTATTCTTTTTCAAGTGAGATAAAGATTGTTCTTTAACCCATTTCATTAATTCAGAACACTCTTTATTAACCTCGTCTAAAATAGCCTTCATCTTTTTCTTATCTCCTTTGCCGCTGGTGAACATATCAATATATGCTTCAGCTTTTGGGCGGAGTTTCTTGCTCTTTTGTATCCACTTGGCCGGCATGTCTTGCATAGCGATACCTATTTTCCATGCGTTTGCAATTTTTTCATCGAACAGATCAACCTGGAACGAAGCATTGAAGATAGCATCAGGCCCTTTGGCTGCTCCACTTTGATACGATACTGTAACATCCCATGGAACAGGAAGTGCTACAACCTTTGCGGTTTCAACCGTGTAGGGCAAGCCGAATAATGTATCGGATGACGCAGGGCCATCGAGGTCAAAGTTTTCTATGTTCTTTTTTGCCATGGAGCTTAGTTATATATTGACAAAAATAAAAAAAGTCTCCCGTAAAGCTACGGAAGACTCTTTTTATAAATGAATTGCTGATTATTTCACTTTTGCTGCAAGTTCAGCACCAGCTTTGAACTTCACAACTTTCTTAGCAGCGATCTTGATCGCTTTGCCGGTTTGTGGGTTCCTTCCGTTACGTGCTGCACGCTTTACAACTGCAAAAGAGCCAAAACCTACTAATGTGATCCTGTCGCCTTTCTTAAGTGCTTTGGTGGTAGCGTCTATAATTCCGCTAACAGCTCTTTGTGCATCAGCCTTGGTGATTTTTGCTTCTCCAGCAATTGCATCGATTAATTCTGCCTTGTTCATAGTTTGTAAGGTTTATTGTTATTACTGGCGCAAATATATTTAGTAAGTCAATGGATGTGCGGGGTACAGGGCTAAAAAGCCCTAAATTGTTCATAAATAGGGCTGTTTGTTAATAACTCGACTAAAAAAGGCTGTTTTTATTGCCTTGCAGGGTAGGTAGGTGTCTGTTAAACGGCTCTCCAGTTTAATTCATGAATGGGGAATCCCCTCATGAAATCAATGGCACGCATGCGTTTTCTGCCTTCTGCCTGCAATTCTAATATCTCAAGGGCACCGTCTGCACAACCTGTCAATAGCTGGTTGGTCTCACTTATTAATACCTGCCCGGCAGGAATACTTAATTCAATATGTTTAACCGTTTTAAATATTTTCAAGGTGAGTTTAGTGCCCTCTTCGTTTACTAATTCTGTATAGGCACCGGGGTAAGGGCTAAGCCCTCTTATAAAGTTATATACATCATCCGCGCCCTGGTCCCAATTTATTTTACAATGTTCTCTGAAAATTTTAGGAGCAGGTTTTAATTCTGCCGACATGTTTTGTTTTTGAGGTTTTAGTGATTCAGTTGCATCCGCAATTGTATCGAGTGTTTTTACAACAAGCTCTGCACCAAGGGTCATAAGTTTATCATGAACGGTACCCGCATCATCATTCTCAGTGATCTCGATTTTTTCCTGCATCAATATATCACCGGTATCAATCTGGTGTGTTATAAAAAAAGTTGTTATGCCGGTTTCTTTATCGCCATTAATAATGGCCCAGTTAATAGGTGCTGCTCCACGGTATTGAGGTAGGAGGGAGGCATGTAAGTTAATAGTACCCAATTTAGGTAAAGCCCAAACCATTTCAGGTAACATACGGAATGCAACAACTACCTGCAGATCAGGGTTAAGATCTTTCAAAGCAGATATGAATTCTTCGTTCTTCAGCTTTTCAGGTTGCAGAACAGGTAGATTGTGCTTTACAGCAAATTCTTTTACTGCCGAAGCCTGTAATTTTAAACCTCTGTTTGCTGGCTTATCGGGTACAGTTACAACGCCAACTACTTTGTGCCTGCTTTTTAAAAGTGCATCTAATGTGGCCACCGCAAACTCCGGTGTACCCATAAATACTATTCTTAAGCTCTTGCTCATTTGTTTTATATGCTTACTGGTTTCTTAATGTTGGTTCCCAAATGCTTGACTTTACTCCTGCAAATGCTTTAAACATTCCTATTAGTATAGCCAGGTTCATAAAAAAGAAATGACGTAACAAGCGTAATGGCCTTATGTGAACGCCAATCTGTTTTAATAAAAAATCCATTGGTACAAGCCCCAGAAGGAAGGTTTCGAAATAAAAAGCAAAATGAAAAAAGTTGTTGTAGTTGACTAATAATAGGCTGCTTATATACGCTATTATAATAAAAAGCGGTCCTTTCCAACGTAATACTTTATGAGATAAGAAACAAAAACTTATAGCATTGAAGCGGAACAGAAGATGAGAAAAAACAAAAAGGTTTTGAAAACTACCGGTAGCAATACGTATCTTTCTTCTGAACTCTTCCATTAATTCATTTGATACATCTTCAAAAACCAATGCCTTAACCTCAGTGATTGCTTTACCACCATTTTCAAGCACTTTCATATTAATGTAAAAATCATCAACTAAAAAGTTCTCAGGCACTGGTGTAAAATATTCTTTTCGTAATGCATAACAGCCACCAAATGGCCCCATCATAGTACCCCAAAGTATGCCCTCATTGTATTTGGTGGAAACTTCACCGCGTATATAAAAGCTTTCTTCGTATGATATGCCTTCACGCTTTAATCCTTTATGAAGCATATTGGTATCTACCAAGGCAATGGCTGTACTTTTGAAATGCCTGATAAGCTGCACAAGTGTTTCTTTATCAAATATTACATTGGCATCGGTAATAACTAATATTGAATTTGAGGCTGTGCCAGCCAATTTGTTTATAATACTGACCTTGCCTATGCGTTCAGTAAATGCTGTCAGTTTTAAGTGAGAATATTTTTTCGATAGCGCATTTATTATTTCATTTGTTCTATCGGTACTGTTATCAGACCCTATTAATACTTCCAGTTTTTCCGTTGGGTAATTTCCTGAGAAAATGCTTTGTAGTTTTTCTTCTATTACAGCTTCTTCGTTATGTGCTGCAATAAGTATGGAAATAGCAGGAAGCTCTTCAACAGAATAAGTTATTGCGTTACTTGTTTTACCTATTGCAAGGATCTTCAAAAGCAAAGGGTATACTATATAGGGAAATACTAAAAGCCCAAATGAGATCCAGAATAAATATTGGTAAAGTAATATCATGAATATCAATTGCTGTTTTTCCCGTTTATTCTTTCCTGGTAAAAACATACCAGGTCTTTTATTATTTGTTGTATGTCGTGACGGGTTTGGACAAAATTGCGCCCATCATCGGCTACTTGTTTTGTAAAGTCGGGGTTTTGAATGCAATATACTACACTTTTAACAAACTCTTCTGCGTTATTGGCAACAATTACGTCCTTGCCGTAGTTACATTCTATACCTTCAATACCAACTTTAGTTGTAATGACAGGTTTAGCCAATGCCATGCCTTCAATTATTTTAATTCGTACGCCACTGCCTGCAAGTAAAGGCGATATCATGATGGCATATTTGCTCATAAACAGATAAGCATCTTCAACTTCACCATGAAAAACAACATTCGAAAATTTACTATCTTTCATATGGCTTGGCATGTTGCGACCCGCAATATGCAGTGTAACATCAGGTAAAGCAAAATTAACTTTTGGCCATACTTCTTTCAAGAACCATTCAAGCCCTTGCAGGTTAGGTTGCCAATCAAGCGCTCCGATATAAAAAAGCGAATTTTTGTCTGTGGGCGGTGCAGGAGTGTATTTTGAAATATCAATACCAAAAGGGATATGAGCTAATGCTACATTGCAGCCCATTAGTTTTAATTGATCAAGGTCGTTACGGGTAAATGTAATTATACCATCGCATAGATTAATTGCTTTCTGTTCGAACTTTTGTAATTGCTTTACAAGTATGTTTAAGTATATCTTCTTTATCGGATTCTTTTCTTCGCTGGCAAGCCCTTCCCATATTTTGTATTCTACATTATGCGCCCTCATAATTACAGGCGCTGAAGAATGCTGTCTTATTAATGGTATATACGAGCTAAGGTAAAGCCCTTCAAGCTCTATAACATCGAACTTTTCTTTTAACAATATACTTTTAAGTTTTTCGGCATATTGTGTTGATTCAAAACGGGCTGCGTTATACGATTTACCTTGTAGTAATGAAACCAGTGCCGAAAACGCATTTACTGTGTTATCGAGTTTAACAGTTTCTAATCCGGTACTTTTTCTGAACTCTTCCGGAATATTTTTTTCGTCGACATAATGCTTAGTGGTATTCATAGCCAGCATTTTAACCGAATGCCCTGCCTGGATCAATCCCCTGGTAAAAGTGCTTATTGCAATTGCTCCCCCGTCTTTTTCAGGGTAGGGTACTTTATTACAGAGTTGGAGAATTTTCACGGAGTCAAAAATATAAATTCCATTGGAAGGAGATAATAACACCTGTTAGTAAGTTTAAAACAGGGTATAATGAACTATTCTATAATTTTGAAATGCCAGAAAACAACCTCAATACAGCCTGTGAAACAATATCACGACCTACTTCAGCACATATTAGATAAAGGAGCCCAAAAGAATGACCGTACAGGCACCGGAACACTTAGTGTTTTTGGGTACCAGATGCGGTTTGACCTGGCGGAAGGGTTTCCGTTACTTACCACTAAAAAGCTGCATTTACGTTCTATTATACACGAGTTATTGTGGTTTTTGAAAGGTGAAACCAATATAAAATACCTGAAAGATAATGGTGTATCAATATGGGATGAATGGGCAGATGCAGAAGGTAACCTTGGCCCGGTTTATGGTTACCAGTGGCGCAGTTGGCCAGCCAGTGATGGCAGGCATATTGATCAGATAACGAACGTAATTGATCAGATAAAGAAGAACCCCGATTCACGCCGACTTATTGTAAGCGCATGGAACGTAGGCGAAATTGATAAAATGAAATTACCGCCTTGCCATATGTTCTTCCAGTTTTATGTGTGCGATGGTAAGCTATCCTGTTTGCTATATCAACGTAGTGCAGATGTATTCCTTGGTGTACCATTTAATATCGCATCATATGCTTTATTAACCTTAATGGTGGCTCAGGCTTGCGGGTTAAAACCGGGTGAGTTTGTACACACCCTTGGCGATACCCATCTGTATTTGAACCACCTTGACCAGGCTCGCTTACAGCTTACCCGTGAAACACGAAAATTGCCTCAAATGAAGATAAACCCTGAGGTGAAGGATATTTTCTCCTTCCAGTTCTCAGATTTTACCCTTGAAGGGTACGATCCACACCCTCATATAAAGGCCCCGGTGGCGGTATAGTATGATAATATCTCTTGTAGCAGCAGCTTCTGATAATAACGTAATAGGCAAGAATAATGCCCTGCCTTGGCGCATGCCGGCGGATATGCAGTTCTTTAAGAACCTGACCATGGGGCATACCGTTGTTATGGGCCGAAAAACCTATGAGTCGATGGGGAAGCCACTGCCGGGCCGAAAGAACATTATAATTACTAGGAATAGTAATTATAAAGCAGAAGGGTGTACGGTGGTACGCTCATTTGCTGAAGTGTTGGAGATTTGTAAAGAAGAAGGTGAGGTATTTATAGTAGGAGGGTCGGAAATTTATCGTCAAATAATAAATCAAGCAGACAAGATTTATTTAACCAGGGTACATGGTATTTTCGATGGAGATGCATATTTTGCTGATATACACTCAGATGAGTGGGTGGAAACCCGTAAAACTGACTTCGAGGCAGATGAAAGAAACCCCTATCCATATGCATTTATGGAATATTTACGTAGAAAAAAATAGTAGGATATATGCTCCTTTTTCGTACCTTTGTATCGCAATAAAATAAACCCCAATTAGTTATGACAAAAGCAGAGATAGTTAAGGAGATATCAAGAAAGACTGGTATCGAAAGAACCGTAGTAGAAGCTACCGTTGAAGCCTTTATGAATTCAGTAAAGGAACATATTTCAAATAAAGAAACCGTGTCCCTCAGAGGCTTCGGAAATTTTATAGTAAAAAAACGTGCAGCAAAAATAGCCCGTAATATTTCAAAAAATACGGCTATTCAACTTCCGGCTCACTTCATTCCAGCTTTCAAGCCCTCTAAGAAGTTTTCAGAAAGGGTCAAAAAGTCTGTTAAGTAATTTGACTGGATGGCAACACTTTCTTCTAAGCATTGGGTTGCCATTACAGGAAGCGTAATTCTTTTTGCATCACTTTTCTTTGTAAACAGAAAGGCACCAGCCATTAGTAATCAACCGCCAATGGCGGCTGGTCATGCAGTTGCAGGAGATTTTAATGTAGTATTAGAAGAAGCTGAAAAGCAGGTGCCTGCGGATAAGGCAAGTGTCATTGGTAAGTTAAACGCTGCCTTGGCAACCGCAACCCCTGAGGAGAAGCTAACCCTTTTAAGGACTATTATAGATGCCTATGATAGCTTGGGTGCTGAAATACCGAGTACATATTACATTGAAAAACTTGCGGCCTTACGTAGCTCGGCTGATCTATGGTATAAAGCTGCTGACAGGTATTATACCGCATCAGAAATAGGTGATCAGCAAGCTAGGGCTACGCTTATTCAAAAAGCATTACAATGCTATAAGAGTTCGTTTGCAATCGATTCAACCAACCTCGATACTCGTGTAGGCATAGGTAAATGCCTTGTGGAAAGCTCACCAGCTCCCATGCAGGGTATTGCCATGATAGAAGGGGTGCTTAAAAAAGATTCTAATAATCTTAATGGGCAGTTAGCTCTGGGTCAGTTATCGGTGCAATCAGGTCAGTTTCCTAAGGCTATATATAGGTTTAACAGGGTTTTGGCAATAAAGCCTTCGTTTAGTGATGCCTATCTTTATTTAGCCGATGTATATGAAAAAACCGGAAATAAACAGGAGGCTGTTAGTTGTTTGAAAAAATATAGTACTTTTGTGACCGATAAAAAAATAGAGGGAGAGGTTAACAACGAAATTAAGCGATTACAGAACGATACTTTAACAAATAAATAATAATAATTTAATAAGCTACTATTATGCCTTGCGGAAAAAAAAGGAAACGCCATAAAATGGCCACCCACAAAAGAAAGAAACGCCTCAGGAAGAACAGGCATAAGAAACGTCTCAGGTAGTATACCCATCTTTTAAAATACATAAAGAAGGCCGGAAGATTTTCCGGCTTCTTTAGTATTGATGGATACATTTGAAACATCTCATTTTATGTACAAAGGCCTGAAATACATTCGTACTTCCCTGTACTTATTATTAAATATCTGCTTGCAAGGTGTTAATTGGTTGCTGATGCCAATACTTACCTTTTTCGGATATAACACAATCTTTATGGAAGAAGCGGAGCCCTGCTTTTCCATCCATCCTGAACCACTTCAATTACAAGCGCTACCTGCCTGCGCAAATCCACATACCTATGGCAGAACACATAAAGAAATTACAATTTTAACAAACTCAATTCATGAGCAACGAACTAATAATAAACTCTACGCCCAGTGGCGTGGTGACAGCCGTCTTGCACGACAAGAAGCTGGTGGAGATGGTACGGGAACGTACCGACGCACAGTTTTCGGTAGGAGACATATATCTTGGCAAGGTTAGTAAAATAGCAAGCAGTCTTAATGCAGCCTTTATTAATGTAGGCTACGAAAAAGACGCTTTTTTACACTATTTTGACCTTGGCCCTCAATTTAACTCACTCAATAGCTATGCCCAGGGAGTAACCTCCGGAAAGATCAAGCACTCTCCTTTAATGTATTTTAAAATGCTGGCCGATATCCCAAAAAGCGGCAAGATTTCGAATATCATTAATGGTGGACAGAATGTATTGGTACAGATTGCTAAGGAACCGATATCGACCAAAGGCCCTCGTATTACATCACATATTACCCTCGCAGGAAGGTTTTTAGTGCTTATTCCTTTTGCTGAAAAGATAGCCGTATCGCAAAAGATAAGGTCGCAGGAAGAAAGAGAACGTCTGAAAAAATTAATGGATAGCATTAAGCCTAAAGGTTTTGGGCTTATAGTTCGCACAGTGGCTGAAGAAAAGAGCGTGGCAGAACTGGATGCTGATTTGAATAACCTGGTTGCAAAATGGCAGGAATGCTATAAAAACCTTGCAACCAACCCTAAGCCACCCGCAAAATTACTGGGTGAAATAGGCCGTACCTCGGTTACTATACGTGACCTTGTAAACGCATCATTTAGCAGTATAATGGTTAATGATGTTGAACTTTTTGAAGAAATAAAAAAATATATGCACACAATTGCACCAGAGAAAGAGGATATAGTAAAACTCTATAAAGGATCTACACCCATATTTGACCAGTTGGGAGTTGAAAAACAAATTAAGGCTGCATTTGGCAGGGTGGTAAACATGTCGAGTGGGGCATACCTTATTGTTGAACATACCGAAGCATTACACGTAATTGACGTGAACAGCGGTACTAAAATTAAATCGAAGAACGACCAGGAGACCAATGCGCTTGAGGTAAACATGGAAGCTGCTGAAGAAGTAGCCCGCCAGTTACGCCTGCGTGACTTAGGTGGTATTATAGTTGTCGATTTTATTGACATGTATAATGCTGAGAACCGTAAAAAGCTATATGCACATTTAAAAGACCTGATGAAAACGGATAGGGCTAAACACCATATCCTTCCGCCAAGTAAATTTGGTTTGATACAAATTACCCGTGAAAGGGTAAGGCCTCAAACGGTTATTAATACAATGGAGAAATGCCCTACCTGCGGCGGAACAGGCGAGGTTTCTCCACCATTATTGATTACTGATAAAATTGAAAATACATTACGTTACATACTTACCGAACAAAATGAAAAGGGTGTAACCCTCTTAGTTCATCCATTTATTTATGCGTTCCTTACAAAGGGCTTCCCATCTATAAATATGAAATGGAAGCTGAAGTATAAACGCGGAATAAAAATACAAGAGCTTGATTCTTTACAGTTCCTAGAATATAAGATACTGAATAAAGACGGGACAGAGATAAAGCTTAGCTAATTTTGCTTTACACTAATTTAGATTGGCCTACCAGTAATGGTTAGGCCAATTTATTTTAAGAAAGATTTTATAAATACTTAGCTACAATAGGCATTTTACGGCCTACTCCAAATGCTTTGTTCGATACCCTGAGTATAGGTGGTGCCTGCAAACGTTTATATTCATTGCGGTTTACCATGTCTACAATCTTTTTTACCAATTCTTTACTTGCCCCGTCTACTTTAATGTCGTCGGCTGATCTTTCAAGTTCTATGTATTGGTAAAGTATCTTATCGAGTATATCATACTCAGGCAAGGAGTCTGTATCCTTCTGGTCAGGCTTTAATTCAGCACTTGGTGGGCGGGTAATAATATTTGAAGGTATAGTGTTAGGTTTTATCTTATTAATGTAATTAGACAATTCATAAACCTGAGTTTTGTACAAATCGCCAATTACACCTAATGCACCACTCATGTCTCCATATAAGGTACCATAGCCAGTAGCCAGTTCACTTTTGTTCGAGGTGTTGAGTAATAAATGCCCCATTTTATTCGACATAGCCATAAGTAATAAGCTACGCATTCTCGATTGTATGTTCTCTTCGGTAATATCCGCTTTTTTGCCGGCAAATGATTTGCTCAGACTTTCATATGCTGCCGTAATGCCCGGTTCAATAGAAATAACTTCGTGTTTGCAGCCAATGTTTTTTGCTACTTCAGCTGCATCACGCAACGATTCTTCAGATGTATAACGTGATGGCAACACTAGCGCACGAACGTTTTCACCACCTAATGCAACTGCTGCCAGTGCAAGCACCAGTGCTGAGTCTATTCCGCCTGAAAGGCCAAGCACAGCTGTTTTTAAGCTATTCTTTTGAAAATAATCACGGATACCTAACACTAAAGCATCATGAATAAGTTCAATGCTCTCTTTTGGCCTTGCTCCATCAGAATGGGTAATTGCCTTTACTGATCTATCAGGTAATAGTTCATGTATAGCAAGGTCTTCTTTAAAATAACTAAGTTCATTTACGATTCCACCTTGTATATCCATTACAAATGAGCCGCCGTCAAATACTATATCGGTATTAGCGCCTAAGGCATTTACATAAAACAAAGGTTGCTTATACTTAGTTGTAATAGTTTTGAAAAGCTTCTTTCTTTCTGCTACCTGAGTGAATGAAAATGGTGAAGCGGCAATATTTATAATACAGTTTGTATCGGGCGTAACAAGGGTTTCAAGTGGCGAGTTCTTATAATAGAAATGACCATTACGTGGTAATTCATTCCACAAGTCCTCGCAAACAGTCAAGGCTATTTTAAAGCCTTTGTACTGTATCAGTTCAACTTCAGTTGCAGGCTCAAAGTATCTGTATTCATCAAATACATCGTAAAAAGGCAAGAGTGTTTTGTTTACACTGCTGTGTATCTTACCATCTGCAAGAAAAAATGCTGTATTGTGAAGTGGTTTGCCATTATGCGGGTTTCGTGAAGGTGCACCCACAATAGCTGCAATATTCTTGCATTCATGTGCAATTTCCTTTACTGCATCTTCACAGGCTTTTATAAAGCCTTCATGCATTAACAGGTCCTTGGGGGGGTAACCGCAAACAGAGAGCTCCGAAAAAACAACAAGATCGGCACCTTCGCTTTTTGCACGAAGAATGCCGTTCTTAATTTTAGCAACATTTGAAGGAAGATTGCCTATATGGTAATTAAACTGAGCAAGGGCAATCTTCATATATTAGAATAATACTCCAATAGTAAGGTTAATACCCTTTGCAATAATTGAATTATTGGAGTTGGAATTAACGTTCGTGAAAGCATTATCGTAGGTAATAGCAGCTTGTACAGATGTGCTGCCTGCAAGGTTATATTCAAGCCCAAGGCCAACGATCAATGAAACTCGAAAAAAACTAGATTCGTGATAGTCGTTAACATTATCTGTGGTAGTCGGGTTAAATGTGGCTGAATAAACTTCTCTTGTTACGGTAGGGTTATCCATTCCGCTTAATAAAAAACCCGGCTGTAGGCCGAATAATCCGAAATACTTAATAGGGCCAATCGCATTTGTTCTGAGTTTCAGTACCAACGGTATAGCCAGGTATTGCATGGTTTGGGTATGGGCTGTGGTAATTACCGAATCAGTATAATTACCGGTTTTAGTTGTAAATGTATTGGTGTAATTTACTCCAATTTCATTCACCTCAAGGCCTGTAGCCAACCCGTAATTATGCGAAAAATAGAATTCAAGATTAACTCCGTATCCAAATCCAAAGGCAGGGCCATTAGCTGCATTTACATTGCCTCCGCCACTTGTGCCTGGTGTTGCAAAATATAGGCCGGGGGTAATATTTAACCCAAAGTGGAAATTCTTATCATCTCCATTTGCTGTAGCCGCACCTGATTGTGCAAAAGCGCAAGATGCTGTTAGTAAAAGGGTAATGGCAAGTAATGCTGTCTTTTTCATGAATTGTATAAATTTGTTTTTATGTTTGAACCAAATATAGAGTGCAAATGTAACGATAAACTATGATTTATTCAAATAACCAAATAGAGTTACTGGCCGAAGCCCTAAAAGGCTCTGCAGCAGCGCGTGACAGGTTAAAACTGGAGTCACCGGAGTTAGTAATGTTAGAGGCAGGAATAATGACTGAAGTGCCAGCCATGCAGTGGTTGATAAAGAACCATAAAGTACTTGCCATGTTCATGGATGGCGTGCATGGCAATAAGTCTGCCGTTAGAATATTGATGGCTATGAAGGAGTTTGGCTTTGCAGCCGTGGCCAATTATGTAAATGGCGATGATAATGCAGGCGAATGGTTAAAGAACAATCATTTATACCATTATTTAAAACTGGCAGAAGGTATTAAGTACGCCCATAAGCATAGAGGTAGTGCGCCAACAAGCCCTTTTAGCTAGAAACAGTTTTGTTAAGGTGTTCAAGCAACCTTTTTGCTTTTTCGGCACCTGTTATTTTAGCAATATCTTCTTCCGTGGCTTGCTTTATTCGTTCCACAGAACCGAATTTTTGCAATAGTTTTTCTGTTGTTTTTTCTCCAATACCTTCAATACCTGAAAGTGCCGATTGAATAGAGCTATTGCTTCTGCGCTTGCGGTGGTGGGTAATTCCAAATCTATGAGCCTCATCCCGTATCTGTTGTATAACACGTAATGTCTGGGATCGTTTATCCAGGTATAGCGGAATGGGGTCGCCCGGGAAATATATCTCCTCAAGCCGTTTGGCAATACCTATTATTGATATTTTTTCATTTAAGCCAAGCTTGGTAAGGCTGTTAATGGCAGAACTTAATTGCCCTTTTCCGCCATCAATTACAATAAGTTGTGGTAGGGGAACGCTTTCATCAACAAGTCTTTTGTATCTGCGATAGATAACTTCCTCCATCGATGCAAAATCGTCAGGCCCAACAACGGTGCGGATGTTAAAGTGCCTGTAATCTCTTTTGCTTGGCTTGCCTTCTTTAAAAACCGTCATGGCTGCAACAGGGTTGGTGCCCTGAATATTAGAGTTATCGAAGCATTCAATTGTATGAGGCAATACCGTCATACGCAGATCTTTTTTCATTTGCTCCAGTAAAATATCCGATTTCTTTTTCGGTGAACGCAGACTTTCAAGCATTTGCTTTTCACGGGCATAATATTTCAGGTTGGTCTCCGACATTTCTATTAGCCTTTTTTTATCTCCTTTTTGGGGTACAAGTATTTCGGCTCCCGGTATTTCGGCATCAATTGCGAATGGAATTAATATTTCGGGCGAGTCACTACTCAGTCTCTGTCTGAGCTCCACAATGCCCATTAATAAAAGTTCTTCTTTGGTTTCTTCTAATTTCTTGCTTAACTCTATGGTATGCGATTGTATAATGGCGCCATTAACCACTTTTAAAAAATTTACGTAAGCTCTTTTGTCGTCTTCAAGCAATGCAAACACATCAACATTGTCAATAGTCGGGCTAACAACTGCCGATTTGCTTTGGTATTTTTCAAGCAAGTCGAGCTGTTCTTTAATTACCTGTGCTTTTTCAAACTCCCATTTGTCAGAGTTCTGCTGCATTTCACTTTTCAGAAAACGAATAGCACCGTTTATGTTGCCCTTAATTACCAATCGTATCTGGTCTATGGCTTTGTCGTAATCTTCTTTTGTTTCTAAGCCTTCGCAAGGCGCTTTGCAGTTACCTAAGTGATATTCAAGGCATCGCTTGAATTTCTTTTTTGCAATGTTTGCATCGGTCAATTGTAAGTTACATGTGCGCAAGGGATATAGCTGCTTTGCAAATTCCAGCATGGTTTGCATAACCCGCACTGATGCATAAGGACCAAAGTATTCCGAACCATCGCGTATTACTTTGCGGGTAGAAAAGATGCGAGGGAAGGGTTCGTTTTTAATTATTATCCAAGGATAGGTCTTATCATCCTTCAGCATTACATTATAGCGTGGCTGATGCTTTTTAATAAGAGTATTCTCTAGTAGCAGGGCATCCCACTCGGTACGGACAACTATGTAATTTATTTTGGCAATACGGCGTACAAGCATATTAAGCTTGGCATTATCATGCACTTTAAAGTATGAACTGACGCGCTTTTTAAGGTTCTTTGCTTTACCAACATACAGTATGGTATCAGTATCATCAAAGTATTGATAAACCCCAGGGGAATCAGGTAATGTGCTTATAACCGCTCTTAAATGTTCTTTCACTTCCATACTAAACAAAAGTACCAAAAAAAGAGCTTCGTATTTTCAAACGAAAGCCTATTTTTGCGGCTCGTTTGGCGGTACGGAGAGATGGCAGAGTGGTCGAATGCGGCAGTCTCGAAAACTGTTGTACTCGCAAGGGTACCGAGGGTTCGAATCCCCCTCTCTCCGCTAAGTGCATTTTAAACCATTTTGTATCCCTTTATGATCATAGCCTCTCCACTCATTTATTAAAATTAATTGAGAATTTATTTGTGCAATCAAATAATTGCATATATTTGCAATCAAATAGTTGCAAAAATTTATGAAAATAAGAAGAGATGTATTTCAAGCAATAGCAGACCCGACAAGAAGGGCAATCTTGTTGTTGATTGCAGCCCAGTCAATGACACCTAATGCAATTGCAGAAGAATTTAATACAAGCAGACAGGCAGTTTCAAAGCATATTCAAATTCTTACCGAATGTGAATTGGTAAAGCAAGAACAAAAAGGAAGAGAGATTTATTATCACATCAATGCAAACAAAATAAATGAGATAGATAAATGGGTTGAGCAATTCAGAAATAGCCTGGAAACGCAGTTCAATCAGTTAGATAAAGTATTATTAACTATTAAGAAAAACAAGAAATGAAAAACAATTTACTATTTGATTTTACCGTTGACAAAGCAACAAAAACGATATTGGTAAAAAGAGAATTTAACGCTGAGTTATCGCTCGTATGGGATGCTTTTACCAAACAAGAAATTCTTGACCAATGGTGGGGACCTAAGCCCTATATATCAAAAACAAAGTTTATGGATTTTAAAGTTGGAGGGCGAAGATTTTACGCCATGGTAAGCCCGGACGGGAAGGAGGGGTGGTCATTACAAAAATATACCTCTATTAGTCCAAAAACTAATTTTAAAATGTATAATACTTTTGCTGACAAAGATGAAAATCCTGAATTGCCGGGTTCTGAGTGGGATTTGAGTTTCAGCGAACAAAACGGAATAACAAAAGTGAGTATTATTATTAGAAATGAATCGCTTGCCCGTATGGAGAAAGCGAGTGAAGGCTTCAGGCAAGGATTTACAATATGCTTGCAACAGTTGGATGAATTACTTTAAAAATGAATAAGGGGTGGAGCACACACTTAATTAGTAAAAGGAGGCCTGAAAGGCCTCCTTTTATATTATTTACGCATTTGCAATAAACGGTGCCTTTTTGATATAAGTAGTATCATCTAATTGTTTAACAAGAAAATGAGCTAGGCTCGTTGCGCTTATTCTATCACCCGGACAATCTTCTGTCTTTATAATCACTTGCCTTTCTTCATCAGTCAAGTCAATCAACGGAAGCCTTACCAAGGTCCAGTCAATATCACTACCTGATAAAATGTTGAACTCTTCCTGCTTATCAAAAGTTGTTTCGGTATAATTTGTTTTCATCCAATCCGTGGCGAATTTGGTTTTAGGGCTTTTCTTATCCTGCGGAGTATCTACATTTAGGCCGGTCGTTACAATATATCGCCTAATGCCCAATTCATTCATGGCAGATATAACGTTTCGGCTTGCCTGGCTGAAAATTGATGGCTCACCTTTAGGTTGCCCAAGAGTACTTATTACAGTGCTGCATCCTTCTAGTAAAGAATAAACTGAACTGTATTCTCTCGCATCGCCTTTAACTATTTCTATTAATGAATTTTTAATTTGAAAATTATCAGTATTTCTGAGAAGAACTTTAAAATTGAAACCTTGCCTGATCAATTCTTTTACCAGGTAACTACCTGACTTGCCGGTACCGCCAATTACGGCTATTTTACTATATTGTTTCATGATTATTCTTTATAAAATTTGATAATTGATTTCCTTTTGCTGCATCGAAGAGATGAAGCATCTATACAGAGACAGTATGCCTTTGTAAATGAAAAGAGTATATTATAAAGAAGTTTTGATGTCACAAAAATACTAATATTCTTTACATATATTTGAGTAGTTAATCGGCATGAGAAAAAGTGAGTTTTAATAAGCAGATGGAACGCAAAACCTATGTTGAATTTTGGGATTGCTTAACCGAAGAGGAGCGGTTAATAGTTGATATATTAAGGCAAATTGTACTTGAGAATCTGCCTAAGACCTGCAAAGAAAAAATGGCATGGAATGTGCCATGCTTTTATGGTAAAAAATGGATATGTGTCATATGGCCTGCATCCATTCCGCGGGGAGGATTTAAGAAAGGTGTTTTATTGGGTTTCGGGCAAGGCAATAAACTAAAAAATGAGAACGGGTACATAAAACACGGTCCTAATAAGAAGGTATATTACCGGATCATACAATCGGTTGATGATATTGATGAAAAGGAGATAGTGCTGCTACTTAAGGAGGCGGTGGAGTTGGACAGAAAAAGTAAATAGTGGTTTCTATAAAGATTACTACTTCTTTTTTATAAACGGATTACTGAATTCAGGATCAGAAATAAAAGCGGAATCAGTTAGTGTATTTAAAAAGGCGATAATTTTTTGTTTTTCCAGGCCTGTAAGCCGTATGCCACCCCTGTTTACAAATGCCAGTTTTGAATCTACATTGGCACTGTTATGAAGCCCGGAACTATAGAAGTCAAGCACCTGTTCTAGTGTTTGAAATCGGCCGTCGTGCATATAAGGGGCCGTCAGTGCAATGTTCCGTAAGGAAGGAATTTTAAATGTTCCATAGTCACTGAGCTTTCCGGTAATGCTCCCTCTTCCTTTATCAATATACTTTGTCGGATTATAAACAGAATCAAGTCCGTTATTACTATAGGTAAGAGTCGTCCCTAAGCCGTCAGCATCTGTTGTGTGGCATTGCAAGCAGTTGCCTTTGGTCTGGTCATTCATAAGTACAAATCCTTCGTATTCGAAGTTGGAAAAAGAGCCTTCACCACCGAGTATTTTATCATATTTCGATCTATAAGACAAAAGGGTTCTTAGGAACTGGGCAAGGGCCCTAGAGATCAACACACTGTCTATTTTTTGATCACCAAAAGCGGCTCTAAATTTTTTCACATAGAAGCTGCTTGCGTTTAAGCGTTTTTCTGCAGTAGTCCATTGTAAATCCATTTCTGTATGGGTACGTACAGGTATAAATACCTGCTCTTCTGCATTAGCTGCCCTTCCATCCCAGAACAATCCCGGGTACCATGCCAGGTTAAACAATGGCGGTGTGTTTCGAGCCATTAAATCTCC